>OGCN01000036.1_pt1 | contig 195893 bp, 145 predicted proteins | sample 1570181 | NCBI WGS metagenome assembly OGCN01 (sample SAMEA4370584, study PRJEB24528) | human gut metagenome | reverse complement strand
GCCGATCCAAACGGAAATTATGCTGATTATCTTGCCGGTACCGTAGAATCAAACAAGAATTCATTCACAGACGATGAGCTTAAAACACTTAATGAGGATATTGAAACCATACGAAAAATCGAGGAACAGATAGCAGAGCTTGAAAACAAAAATACATCATCAGACGATAACAAGAAGGACAGCTCTAAAGCCTCATCTGTATTCAGTGATTTTTCCGGTGAGGATTTTGATGGCAATAAGGTTGATGACAGCCTGTTTTCCGGTAATGCAGTAACAGTCGTCAATTTCTGGTTTACCGGCTGCAAACCATGTGTCGCTGAATTATCCAAGCTTAACGAATTAAATGATGCTATCAAATCAATGGGCGGAGAAGTTGTTGGCATCAACACTGAGACCTTCGATGGCAATAAAACAGCGATCAAAGAGGCTGCCTCTGTTCTTGAAAGCCAGGGTGTCAAATATCGTAATCTGTCAATTGACTCCTCTAGTGCTGCCGGTAAATATGCCTCAGAAATCATGGCCTTTCCAACAACTATACTTGTTGACAGAAATGGCAATATTGTAGGCGAACCAATGCTCGGCGGAATTGATAACAAGGACAACTATGATGCCCTTATGAAGCAGATTCAGTCTGTAATTGATGCAGACAGCACAAATAAATAGAGGTCTACATATAAAAAGCTCCTGTGCATTGCACAGAGAGCTTTTTTTGAAATAGGGCTACAAAAATCAGAAGCATTTCAATCAGTCCTTGTATTTTCCCTTATCAGAGTTCGTAAACACCGGTGGGACGATATAACACAAAGGAAACAATAAGGGAAAGCTCACCTGCGACAAATCCAGTGTTTATGCCTTGTATCCGGTCATCGCCACAAGCCCCGCTGCTTTCTTGCAAGATAATAGGCATCACTTTCCATTGCCATTACTTTTTCAAGCGGAACACTCTTAAAAACTTTCATCTTCATTTTATATTTGATCCAGAAGAACGAATAGATTGCAAGCACTAAAAAGGCCACTGCCGTTACAAACCAGATCTGGTTTCTTTCAATCGGATCAGAAGAAATATGTAATACCATGTAAACCGTTCCGATAATTCCAATGATCGGAAAAAGCTTTCCACATGGAACTTTAAATGAACGCGGTGCTTTCGGAAGACGTTTACGAAGGATCAAAACATCGATATGTGCCAGAATGTAGGAGATCATCCAGAAAACAGATCCGACTAGGATCAAAAAGGAAATGGCATCGGATGATCCGTTACTAAGCAATGCAAACAGGAAAATGAATGCACTGACAAAGATTACACCAAACCACGGAACATTTTTCTTATTCTTTTTTGCAAAAATCTGTGGCATCATATTCATTTTCGCCATTCCCTGACAAATACGTGCCAAACCATTGACCGTTGAATTCTGTGTGCTGACCACAGCCAAAGCCGCTACAAATGTCATCCAGATCTTTCCGCCATTACCTAAAAGATTATATCCGTAGAGCAAATGCGGTGCTGCCGAGTTTGCAAGTTCATCCCAGTTGGTGTAATTATGAAAGCCGAGTACCATGACAGACTGTACAAGACAGATCAGGCCAAGACCGATCATCATGCCAAGCGGTACATTTCTCTTTGCGTTTTTAACATCCTTTGATACCGGTATGACATATTCCGCACCAATGAAAAGCCAGAAAGCAACCGCTGTCATTGAAACAATATCATTAAAACCCGATGCCATCGAAAGCGGCTGATGCACCATATGTCCGGTTCCCATGCCAAGCATACCGATCGCACCCATGACAACCATAGAACCTACCAGCAAGAAAGCGACCAGATTCTGAATTTTGGCAAACATATCAACACCATATAGGTTTGCGATCATGACGATCACTGTCATCACTAATGTATAAACAATACTTGGAATCGGCAATGGAATTGTTTCTGCCATCGCATAGGAAAAAATAGATGCTTCTACACCGGATGAAAGAATGTTGCACAAAAGATAGCCGCCTACCATAGAGATCAATGTCGGGAAAGGTCCCATACTTGCTAATGTATACTGTGCAAGCCCTCCGGTCGTATTCGGCATCAATGCATTCAACTCAGAAAGAGAAGCTACCGTTGTCATATTCAAAAGACAGGCAAAGATCATTGCACCGATGAAAACAACACCAATCGTTCCGGCACCCTGCCCTAAAGAAACAAGACAGCTTGTTGCAATGACAAGTCCGACCGAGATCGATACAACACTTCCTAAACCTAATTTTTTATCATTTTTTGCCATAGAAATCCCCCTGTCCTTTCCTCATTTTGAGATTTTTTCTTTCGCTTTTTCCCAATTCACTTGATGCTGTCTTTTCCCTGTCCCCAAAAAGCATAATCATGCATTTTCTGATTGTTTTGCTTGACTCTCTCTTATACTATAGTGCATCAACACCTTCATCGCCGGTACGGATGCGTACCACATTAGTAATGTCATAGACAAAGATTTTGCCATCACCAATGTGTCCTGTATACATTTCCTGCTTTACCAATTCGATGATCTCATCGACTTTTTCTGTCTCTACTACGATGTTGATCTGCTGTTTTGGCAATAGTTCCATTTCTTCATTTGTTTCCACTTCAAATTCATACGTTCCTTTTTCTACGCCACAGCCTAAGACCTGCATCACAGTCATTCCGCGGACACCGATCTTACTTAATGCGGATTTAAGATCAGAAAACTTTGACATTCCAATGATAATTTCAATCTTTGATAAATTCATATTTGCTTCCTCCTCTTCTTATAAAAGTTTCTTTCCCGGCACCTGCCTGTTATCTTTTATAAAAGTTTCTTTCCCGGCACCTGCCTGCTATCCTTTACAAAAGTTTCTTTCCCGGCACCTGCCTGTTGTCCTTTACGAGAGTTTCTTCCCGGCATCTGCTTTTAACGTCAGAAGCTCTTTGCGGTATCCATCCGGTGTCATCCCGGAAAACTTCTTAAAATCTTTCATCATATGGGACTGGTCATAATAGCCACAGTCTGCTGCCAACGCTTCTAACTGTGCCTGATCAGCATTTTCACCGATTGAATGAAGCATTCTTTGAAAACGGATAAACTTTCCGAATACTTTTGGGGAAATACCATGCACCGATTCAAAGCACCGACGGATATAGCATGCGGAATAACCGCTTTGCTTTGCTAATTCCGTAATGGAAATATTTCCGGCCGTTTCATACATTTTTCTCCGGATAAACTTTTCAATCTCAACAGAACTGTTCTCTTTTTGTGCCTGTTTGGCTCTGACACGGCAATAATAATCCGAAAAAACAGCTGCCTGCTTTTGAAAGTCTTTTTCTAATGCAATCTTTTCGGCAAGATTTCCCGCAAGATCCTGATTTTCGACACAAACATCGGCATCAACGACATCTCCGATCGTCATTCCCTGTGGAAAAAGGGCTTTTCCCGGAAGAAAACGTACACCAAAATAAATGCAGTTTTCTTCCATTTCCCATTCTTTTACCTGCAAAACCGTTCCACCCATATAGGTATTGACACCATGCTCACCGATCTCAAAAAGAAGATCTGTACTTCCATCCGGAACAGCATGAAATTCTTTTCCTTTTCCCTCTTTTACACAATAACGGTAAAAATGCGAAATACCATCCAGATCAGAATCCAGCCTTTGATAGTTATCTGTCCTAAGTATCAGACTTGGCTGTACAGGTAAAATTGTGTTTTTCATAACTGTCCTCGTTTCCAAGAGACATCATGCATTGCATTTCTTATGCCATATCCGGTTTATCCCACAATGGCAATTCGATACCAATACCCTGCTTTAATGCATTTCGATATATCGTACCGCCCCATGCGATATCTTCTACCGGCATTCCACCGACTGAATATACGATAATCTCGTCATCACTTTCTCTTCCCGGATACTTTCCGGTAATGATATCAGCAATATCAATAATGTCTTCTCTTTTTATCTTTCCTTCATGTTTCAGATCGGTAAACTTTGTACCGATAATCTGTACTTCCTTATAGCTTGGATATGGATACTCTTCTTCCCATGCTTCATATAATTTGTAATTATCTACGACTAACTTGCAGCGGTTTGCCAGAAACTCATCATCAAAACGTGCTGCAGACGGCATACTGATCAAAGCTCCCTTTTTGATCCATTTCTCATTGATATAAGGGAAAGATGCCTCATCATCACGAACCGTTGTGGTAAAGCTGATAATATCACTGTCTTTTACCGCTTCTTCTACCGAATCACACACTTCTATGTTCTTCACCTGCGGATATTCTGCTTTGATAAAATCGATCAACACATCGATCGATCTGCGTCCGCGGCCTTTGATCTTAACAGTGTCCAGATTCGGGCATACACTCAGAAATGCTGCCAGCGAAGTTTTTCCCATAACGCCCGGTCCGATCACTGATACGGTGGTTGCATCCTTTCTTGCCAGATACTTTGCACCTACTCCCGGAATTCCACCGGTACGATAGGAACTGACAAGGTTTGCTGACATCAAAGCTAAAGGTGCTCCTGTATCTTTGTCATTTAACATCATCATTAAAATCGACCTTGGAAGTCCTTTTGCTTTGTTATCGACATTAGAACCATACCATTTCATACCAGCCATCTGGTATCTGCCACCAAGATAAGCCGGCATCGCCATAAAACGTCTGTCATCGGCATTCTTTGGCATCCCCGGGAACTTAGGATCATCATAAAATGTAACCATACATCCATGGGAGTTGTGGTTCTTGCCACCCATCACATAATCTCCCTTGTTTAATGTGACTAAAAGATCTTCCATCACATCAACACATTCCTTCATGTTCTTTACTCCGGCTTTGATCATATCCGGTTCACTCAAATATAAAAATTTAATTGCTGTATCCATATTATCGCCCTCCTGTTTCGGATACTATAAGGGCTTACAAAGCAAAAAAGCGCCAATGGATCTATCCATTGACACCTTCGTCCCTAATAGTATACCATGCTTTTTTTCCATTTTCTACTACTTTTTCTTGTTTTAATAAACTTTTTTCGCTTTTTCTTTTATATTATAAAGTTTTCTAGCTCTATGACGCAACTATTTTCAGATTATTTCCATGCCGGTTCAGATCACAGCTTTAAAACGGTCATAACGGAACTCTTTCAGATCCAGTGTTGTCTGCTGATCTGTACCAAGTTCGGAAAGTAACTTTCCGACAACCGGTGCAATTCCGAAACCATGTCCGGTAAAGCCACATGCCAGAATCAGTCCCGGTACTTCATCAATCTTACTGATCACCGGAATGCCATCGGCACTGACATCTTCATAGCCTGCCCATGTTCTGACGATCTTTGCATCTGCAAGCTTTGGAATGTATTTCATAATGCCACGGCAGATACATGGTGCCGTAATGCTTGATGTCGGCTGTGTACCATCATCCTTGTTCATTTCCTCATAACCGGATGCACCTCCGAAAACAAAAGAACCATGATTCGTCTGGTGACCATAGAAATCGGCATCTGCTGTACCAAGCATCTGGTTAAACATTTTCGGCTCTGCTTCTGTCACCAATGCTTCGATCAATACATTTTGCATCGGTACATCAATTCCGACTGTCGCAGCAATTTTCCTGCTCGCATATCCCGATGCAAGAATGATCTTCCCACCGGTATACACATTTTTCTTTGTCACAACGGTGTTTGCAATTCCCTTGATCTTTTTGATCGCGATGACATCCTCTCCGGTATAGAAACGGACACCTAATGCTCTTGCTGCTTTATAAAAACCTAACGTTGCGGTCAAAGGATTTGCATGACCATCGGTCGGACACCAGCTTGCACCAATCACTTCATCACTCAGATACGGATTGATCCTTTTTACTTCGTTCGCATCAATCATGTTGACATTCAATCCGCAAGCCTGTGCTTTGTCTGTCAGTCCTTGCAGGATCTCCAAATGTTTCTTGGTCTTACCAAGTCGTAAATTACCTTCTTTGTGATATTCCACATCAACACCGAGTTCCTCAGAAAGTGTCGGCCACATATGCTCTACGGCATACATTGCTAACGGAAGTTCTCTCGGATCACGTCCTGACTGACGGACACCACCACCATTTCTGCTTGAACCACCATTTCCAATACTTTTATCCTTCTCTAAAACTATAACAGAAACGTTCTTCTTTGCCAGATAATATGCTGTAGCACAGCCAATAATTCCTCCGCCTATAATGATCACATCTGCTGTATTTCCCATGTTTCTGCCTCCTTTTCTATCTGCTCCTGTTTGCTTTCCCAAGCTTCGTCTGCTGCCTTCATTGAAACATTTACTTTTTTTGTCATAATTCTCTGCTTTTTTCTGAGTTTATGTCGTTTTCTGTTTCTATCAATGATCAGTTGTTTTCTCTTGCAAAAACTTCCATTTCGATCGGACGCATTGGTGCTCTGGAAGAAGCCGGTTCTAACACATCCATTGAAACTTTCAACTCATTTGCTACAATCCTTTTGACTAACTTTGCACAAGTCTGTCCCTGACAAAGCCCCATTCCGGTTCTTAAATATCTTCTGATCTCTGTAATAGTAAACATCCCGTCATGTACTGCCTGTCTGATCTGTCCTTTTGTCACTTCTTCACAACGGCACACGATCATATCGTCATCCGGCTGTGGTACAAATTCTCCCAAATCTACCGATCTGTCAAATATATTTTCCATAATGATCCCTCTTTTCTATACAATGATGTGATTTTATACATTTTTCTTCAGGAAATGCTAACAGGCTTCCTGTTCAAATTGTACGTCTATACAAACATTTTCATTTTCCTGTACTGTAAAAAGTAATCAGGCTTCTTTTTTATAAAAACGTGCTTTCATTGCCATATCAGCCGGAACTTTGATCGTCAAAAGATTGGTATGATCGAACGCTTTTGCTGTCTTAACCTGAACCACCTCAGCTTCACAAACCACTTTGCCATCTCTGCCAAGTCCATATCCTTTCTCACCTTCTTTCGGAAGCGGTAAGAACTCATATGGCAATGTCACGGCAGCAAAACCTTCTTCGTAAGTTTCATCCAGAAGAAAAATCGCCTGACCGGAACAAGAAGCGACACACATTCCACAGCCAATGCAATCGACTGACTCATCCACAGCCGGCAAAGAAGTGATCTTCTCTCCAATCTTAATACAATGCTTTGGACATGCATCCTGACAAGGATTACAAGGAATATTCTGTGTACATTCCATAACCGGATGCACCCCTGCTTTATGTGTCACGCCCGGAAAACGTTCCATCTCATCATTGGCAATAAATCCTTTTTCCAACAGATTCATTGATACCGGAATACCTTCTTCTGTCTTTTCGACCAGTTTTCCTCTGTTCTTTGGAGCAAACATTCCCTGACGAAGTCCATCCAATGCCTTTTTATTTTCTTCACATTTTGTAAGCTGCTCTTCTTTATCAATAAAGCCAAGATATTGTGCTGCTGTAATTCCTGCAATTCGACCACCAATCATTGCGGAGCTTGCTTCTTCAATACCGGACACATCACCGGCAACAAAGATTCCCGGAATGCTCGTTGCGCCAAACTCGTCACAGATCGGCACCTGTCCGCCACGCTTTGGATTGTCTTCCATCTTGCATCCTGCCATTTTTAGAAGCTGTGACATCGGTGAAAGTCCGACTGCCAGACAGATCGTATCAACATCAAAATGTTTTTCGCTTCCTTCCACAAAACGGAAGTTCTTATCGACCTGTGCGATCGTTACACCGGTTACGCAATCTGTTCCTTCTGCTTTGACAATCGTATGGGACAGATAAAACGGAACACCGCATCTGGCTACTTTCGCTGCATGTACACCATAACCACCTACTCTTGGGGCTGCATCGACAAGACCGACTACTTCGCATCCTGCCTGTAAAAGCTGGAAACTTACCACCAGACCTACGTTACCGGAACCTAACATCAAAACCTTTTGTCCCGGCTTGATACCATGCAAATTCATCATGGTCTGTGCAGCTCCCGCACCGATCACACCCGGAAGCGTCCATCCTTCAAAAGTCACCATGTTTTCGGAAGCACCTGTCGCGATCAGAACCGAATCGGCTTTGTAATGTTCCACGCCATCGCCAATCTTTACAACAACTTCTTTGTCCTGATACAAGCCGATCACTGTTGCATTCAAAACAACCGTAACACCTGCTTCGGACGCTTCTTTTAGAAGCTGTTCACCGATCACAAAACCTCTTACTTTTGCTTTATGTTCTTTTGAACCAAAAAATTTATGGATCTGTTTGAAAAGCTGTCCGCCCGGCTTTTCATTTTCATCAAATACTACAACATTCATTCCCCGGTTAGCCGCCTCGATCGCTGCTGACAAACCGGAAGGTCCTGCTCCTACTATGATCAAATCAAATCTTTTCATATGCTACCTCTTTTCTACATGGATTTTGGTTATCCATGTTCTCTGGTCTACTTTTCCTTTCCGACTTTATATTCCCAAAAAAGTTTTTTCTTTAAAACGGTTCTGCTGATACACCGTATTGTGTCTGTACTTTCATTCCCTCTTTTAACGGAGTAACACAGGTTCTGACATTCGGTTTTCCATCAACGACCATAACACAGTCTGTACATCTGCCGATCGCACAAAAGATACCTCTTGGCTTATGTTCCTTTTTGGTATAACGATGTTTCATCACGCCGGCTGCTTTTAATGCTACCGAAATCGGTTCTCCTTCATATCCTTCCATTTCTTTCCCATCAAAGGTAAAAGTCACTTTCTTTCCTTTCTCTGTCTTTCCTAAGATCGGATGTTCTATGATTCTGTCTGCCATATTGATCTCCTCCTTACGGTCAAAACAAAAGGCACCTGAGATCTTTCGATCGCAGGCACCTTTGACTGTTTCATTCATTGGCACTATCATATCGGATTTGTGATTGGTTGTATTGTAAAAAACGATACAACTATCAAAATATAGTTTTTTCATTTTCACCATCTGATGCTTTATCAATTAAACATTTGAGTAATAACTTTTCTAACAGATCATTATTACCATTTGCCGATGCTATACTAGCTTCAAGCATTTCCTCTTTTGTTATCTCTGTAAAATCAAGTTCAAAATGTCCATTATTCACACAAAGCTGTTCAATATATATTCTCTGTGTACGTCCATTTCCTTCTCGAAATGGATGGATCATGTTCAATTCACCCAGATAAAACGCTAATCTGGTACTCATTTCCTTTTTATTTTTAATATGAATTAAAAAATCTTCTTTTTTAAGTTTTGAATATAATATGTCAAATTGTAACTCAATAAATTGAACTAAACAAAATATTGTCCCTTTGGCTATATCAACTGTTCTTATTTTTCCAGCCCATGTATAAACATCTTGGAAAAGCTGTCTGTGTATAGAACACAAATGGGAAAGTGAAAAATTACCGGTAACTCCATGCATAGACATTTCCACTTGGCGAACAGAAGAGAAATCTCTTTCCGCTTCATGCAAAGTATCAAGTTTCTTTATATTTAACTTATTGATCAAAACATTTGAATGTGGATAGCAATATTTTTCGTCACCGATATCCTCATAAAAATAATCATACTCTTGATCTTTCATTAACCTGCTGGGATACTCCATACTTCCGATTCAATTCTGAAATTGCATCCGCCACAGTAAGTCTGCTTTCTAAAATATTTTCTACTCTTTTACGACAATCATCATCAAATCGGAAACCTTCCATATTAAAGCTCGCTTCCATACTACTTAATATTCTTTTTACTGTCATATAGGTATCCACTCCTTTCACATTTCTTTTTATATTATAACATGAAAAAGGCATTATATTCTACTATAATCCATAAAATTTAATATAACAGCATTTTACTATAACCCACAACAGGAGTGCCATCCAAAAAATATTCGGATCAGCACTCCTGTTATATTATATTAAGAGAGAAAAATATATGAGATTAACAACTATAATACTTTAGCTTCTAATGCTATTTTACTTTGACTGTCACTTTTGCAGTCTTCTTACCTATTTTAAGAGTTACTTTTGTACTTCCTTTCTTCTTACCCTTCAAAGTTACACTTGCTGTTTTCTTTGTCAGACTCTTCTTTGTAACAGTTGCAATTTTTTTGTTCTTTACACTGACACTCATTTTGTCTGTTGTTTTCTTAGCTTTTGACTTCGAAGTTACCGTAAACTTCATAGTAACTTTTTTGCCTTTCTTTACTGTTACTTTTGTCTTCTTTGCTTTTACTTTTGTACAAGGATTCTTTACTGTCTTTGTACTTGCAGGTGTTGCACTTGGCTTTACAGTCGGTGTCGCACTTGCTGCTACTGTAGGTGCTGCACTTGCTGTTGCCTGTGGAGAATCTGTTGCCAAAGGTGTTGCACTTGGCTGCACATCCTTTTGTGACAGATCAACTGTTACAGGATCTTTAACCGCATCCGTTCCATACTTCGATGAATAACCACCACGGTATAATGTAGCCAGTTTATCATATAATTTTGAGAACAAAGTAGGATTAAATGTCTGAGAAGATGCATAGAACCCTGTTCCAGTCAAATTCATATCGGCAATTTCCAAACCAATCGGACTGGTGTTATTTCTTTCGGCAAAACCTTCTGAAGCCTTTCCTGTTCCATTATAATTTACTCTTGGCTTCGGATTTTCATCAGATGTACTTCCTTTTGTTGCTATAAAACTAATACTTGCAAATGTTCCATATGTCCAATTATTTCGATCCCAATATGGATTAGATGCATCATAGTTTGTTGCCTCCGGTATTTCACTTCCTCCGATAAAGTTACCATCTGCATCAAAATTATTCTCTGTATCTGCCGGATCGTAGGTTTCATCTCCCGGTGCTGTATAGATACCGTCACCACCTAACAAGTTACTTGAAATAGCAGCCATTCCATCTCTATCTGTATAGGAAGCAATTCTTGTAGTTCGATACCATGGATTACCACCTGTTGCAGTCGGATGTATAAACAATGTACAACCCATTGCTGCATAATATCTTCCTATCTCCGGGAAGAAATGACCATCCATACAAATATCGATACCGGCTTTTCCCCATTTTGTATCAATAATCTTTGGTGTCTTCCCGCATACCGACCACTGATCCTCTACACCAGCTCTATGAATCTTCTGATACGAATCAATCTTGCCATCAGGGTATAAAATCGCTACAGCGTTATAAACTTTTTCAGCCTTATCAGAAGTATCATTTGCTTCATAAATAGGGCCTTTTTCATCTTTTTCTGTCATACCAAATAAAATATACATGTCATATTCCTGGGCAAGTTCCGACAGTTCATTTGTTGATTTACCAGGAATTGTTTCCGCAGTAGCTACTTGCATTGCTACTCCATATTTTTGATAAAATGGATCTTTATCAGGTGTCAGATAACCATATCCTGATAATACCGTCTCAGGAAAGACGATCATCTCTACTCCTTTATTATGTGCCTCCTCAATGTATTCTTTCATTTTTGCAATGGTCTTTTTCTTATTACCCCAATATCCTGTCATATTAACAACAGCGGTCTTTGGACCATCTGTTGTCTTTGGAGAATAACTAAATGCTCCACCACTTGCTGCCATCGCTTCTGCTGCCTGCGAATACAGATCAACATACATTTCCGGATTAAAATCTTTGTTCGAACATGTTGTACCGGTAGACGCTGTCAATCCTACTGTATTGGTTAAAAGTCCACCCTTGTTCGTTACAATTTTCGCGTCATTTGTAAGCGAACCATCTGATGTCTCTTCACCTGCATAATATTTTGCACCATCAAAGACTGCATTCATGACAATACTTCCACCAGGGAACAAGGTGTCTCCATCCTGTCCTTCCAGATTGGCACTCATGATCGTGAATCCATCACGGGAAGCAATGCTTTCTAATCGAAGTTTGTAATACTCTTCCCAGCCTTTCATATTGCTCTGTGCCCAATTTCCACCGGAAGCAGTCGGGTTCACCAAAATGTTACATCCCATTGCGGAATAATAACGTTCTAATTCCGGTGTAGAATATGTATCATAACAAATACTAATTCCCAGTTTTCCGTAATCTCCGGCATCAATGATCACCGGTGTATCACCGGCCACACACCAGGAACCTTCTACCGGTGTGATCTTCTGATAAGCTGTTACCTCTCCATCAGGAGAACAAACAAATGCTGAGTTATAAGCATGCTCATCATCACCGTCAATCTTTTGTGTAGCACCATAGATGATCCACATATCATCATCATCGGCAAGTTTTGCGAAATGCTTTGCAGTCGGACCATCCAACTCCTCGGCATTGCTGACTGCCATTTTATATTCTTTAGAATCCGGATCAGAAGAGCTGACATATCCGGTTACTGCCATTTCCGGAAATACCAAAATCTTTGTTCCTTTTTCATCTGCTTCTTTAATATAATTATCCATGCTGGCGATATTGGCTGCTTTATCACCCCATGTAGTCTCAAAATTCACAACGCCAAGTTCATTTTTCGCAAATTCGTGACTGACTTTTGGCTGTTCTAGTCTTTCACTGCGAGTATAATCTCCCGAGAAACCACTATACGCAGAAGCTGTCGATGTAAGTAATGACACCGACATCGCTGCAACAGTTACAGAAGCAATCGCTTTTTTCAATATCCGCAAATTACTATTCATAAATATTGTCCTCCTTGTAGTCTTTTCCTAAGCTGTCAATGGGTATTTATTTCCTTCGTTCGCGAAACAAAGAAGTTCTGACTTTTTAAATTGTACAAAAAAAGATGCCAGAGAAATCTCTCTGACACCTTCGTCATCACTTGTGTTGCATTATATAGCAGAAAAATATAATTTGTCAACACTTTTTCACTTAATTAAGTTAAGTTTTCTGACAATTTAATTACTATACATTTCCATACATATGCTAAATTCGCCGTTACCTTCTCCCATTGATCATGCTGCCATCATCCACTTGAATATCATTTTCGATACAAGTACGATTTACCTTTCTTTCTGATAACAGCGTAATCATCATCTGAAATAATCATTATCTTTTGGTCATTATTATATGTAATTTCCAATACCGTTGTTTTTCCATTCTTTTGTCCGGGATCTGATGATTTTTCATATGGAATTTCATCCATTTTGTTTAAGTGCAATGCATCGATCACGTTCGAAATCTTTTCAGAATCTGTTATTGTATTATCACCCTGTATAAACAGATATGAGATTTCTTTGATTCCATAATTTCTATGGAAATATCCCCAAAAAACAACTGTAAAAACAAAGATCAATATCGTTATCACATATATTTTTTTCTTATGTATCTTTCTTATCAGGAACACCGATAAGGCAAATATACAAAGCAGTATTATGATAAACAAAATATCCGGTAATCGTGTGTAATTCCAAAGTATAAAACCTTTCATCCTGCCACCTCGTTTTTTACCATCTGCCAGATTCTAAAAATCCTCTAAGCAAGCCAGTCTGCTGATGGATTTTTTCTTTCCCATTTCGGTCGATTCATATAGACATGTTTGATTTTAGGGCATCCTTTGAATACATCTTTATTGCCATATTCATATGGATGCCAGTCCATTGCTTTTCTTGTCTTAAAGCGAAGAGTGTGTAACTTCTCACAATTTGTAATTGCATCGCTTTCAATCTTGGTTACATCTTTTCCTAAGATAAGTTTCTTTAGTGCCGGAATCGATACAAATGTGTTCTCCGGAATCGTCTTGATTCCTGACACAGAAATTTTTCTTAATCGTCTACAGTTGTTAAATAAATTATGTCCCAGAATTTCGCCCCCAATCAACGAAACTTCTGTAACAGAGGATCTGACAAATGCCTTTTCTCCTATTGCCTCTATATCTTTAAGCTTTACTTTTTTAATTTTTTGGTTTCCAGCAAATGCTAATGCGGTTATTCCATGGATCTTCTTACCATTTAAAGTAACATTTCCTTTCATATAGTACCCATTGATCAGAACACCTTTTGTAACAATCGCTTTGTGTTTTCTTTGATATGTTTTTACCCATTTTGTATTTTCAAAGGCATCGCTTGCTATTCTTGCTTCACTGCTGACTTTTTTGAAAGTTACTTTTCCTAAAACAGTACAATCGCCAAACGCTTTTGAACCAATCTCACTTACCCCAATAAAAGCAACCGATTTTAAATTTTTACATTTTAAAAACGCATTACTTTCTATCGATATATAATCATTTGCAAATTGAATTTTTTCCAATCCGGCATTATAAAAAGCACATTTTTCGATACAATAGATTCCATCGGCAAATGTCATTTTTTTCAGGCTAGTGCAATTCAAAAATGCATACTCTTCCACGACATTGATATTATCCAATAAAACAACATCTTCCAAAGCTGTACAGTTTGCAAAAGTATTTGTTTTAATCACAGAAATATACTTATTAAACATAACTTTCTTCAACCGGGTATTATCCTGAAAAACAGAATATCCCATACGTTCTACATGTTTTCCGGCAACTGTATCCGGTATAATAACTGCTTCCAGTTGTGGATCTGCATCAACCAGAATATAATCATCTGTTGATTGATTGTATTCATAATACAAACCATTTTCACAATATCTTCCCTGATCATTTTCTGCGGCTTTCGAAATATTTCCAAACGTCAGAGCTGTAATAATAACAACCAGCATAATCATTAATGTGTTTAATTTCTTCATAGGTTTTCCTCCCCATCTCTTTGACATGTAACTGATATGTCGCATTTTCTATCCTGGACTTTTTCTAAAACTCTTTGCTCCAAGGATTCTTTGTATCGATCTGCTTTAACTGTATATCAATCTCATTCGAAATAACCGTCCATGTCTGATTTCCGAGTTTCTTGCCGGAATCCGCATAATCTTTGATATGCTCTTTTATCTTTTTTACAACTTTGCTTCGTTGTGAAGCATTCAGCTTTTTATAAGAGTTCTTTTGTAACAAAATCCCAGCTTCAAAATAAAGTTGGCCCTCTTCCTGATTGATCTTATTAAGATCTACTTCTTTCGTTAAATCTCGGCTAAAGTAATGCTCATAACATAATTGCACAATATCTTCCCGCTTTTGCAACTCTTTCATTGCATCAAAACTTTCCGACACAGACTGTATTGCTAAGGATAGTGAATCATATACTCCTAACGTATAAAGTGTAGGATATTTTTCGACCGCATCAAATAACTGTTCTGTCGTCATTGCCTGATAAAGCTCTTTTGGAATCTGCTCTTTTGCAACCATTTCATGAAAGTTCAATTTATTCTGATCCGCTTTCTGATATGCCCCATAGTAGAATTCCCCTTTGTCATTAAACCAGTCAGGATATTTCTTCGCTAAACTTTTGTGTTCCTGCGAAAAACTCTTCATAACTTCTTCTTTGCCATTTACCTGCTTATAAATGAATGTAAAACCGCCAGCCACCAATAACAGTGCGCACATAACAACAATGTATTTCTTTACATTTTTCATGATAATTCCTCCTTCTTTCCCTGGTATTTTGATAAAAATCGTTTTTTAAACCATCTGCCAATCTAACATTCTGTCTAGTTTGAACGATCTACCGAAGCTTTTTTCGTTCTGCATTTCCAATTACTGTCTACTTTGAATGATCCGTCGAAGCATTCCCATTCTGTGTCTCTAAATATTGATTGATCATGATACTTTTCTTATAAAATTGACGCATCTTTTTCCAATACTCCGATTCCGTCATATTGCTTCCTTCTAACACTGCTTTGAGTTGTGCATAACCTTCGGCATCTTCATGTAATGCCTTCTTAGTCTCTTCGATTTCTTTATCAACTTCTTTTGCACTTACCTTAATTCCTGCTTTTTGTGCTTTTTTCAGTAACTCTTTTCGTCCTTCTTCACTTTTTTTCAATCTGCTTTTGGCTTTATTTTTGTCTTCTCCTGTTGTACGTTCTAGAATTTCCGATACATCATCATAAAGATTCTCATCGTTTACTTTTGCCTTTTTAGAAACCTGATACAACATTTCCTCTTGGGAAGTTCTTTCTTTAACCTCTGTATTCTTCTTCGCTTTGATATTCACTTTGCAAAGAATTCCGATTCCCAAAGCCAAAATCACAAGACCTGCTGTTATTATTATTTGTTTTTTCATACGCTTCTCCTTTTTCTTTCTGTGTATACCAGCCAAAAGTATATCTTCCTACTAAACTTCTGGCCGGTATGGATCTATCAATCACATTTTTTCATCTTTGTGTTACTGCTTTACAATCAATTCTTGATTTACTGTTTTCTATTTTCTTTTTGCTTTGAAATTTTGAATCAGCTTTATGAATTGCCTTTTATTTCTTTGCCACTACTTTGCAATAAATATATGGACTATCTTCATATTTCTGATATAATTTTTTTGGCACATGAATGGTCACTTTCTTCTTGTCAAATGCATCCATCCAACTATTTTCCGAGCCTTTCAGTAAACTTTTACTGTTCATATACACATCACGAAGCTTCGTACAACCCACAAACATCTTTCCTTCTTTTCCACCCCAAGTGCCCGATGACCACTTGAGAGGTTTTTGCGTCTTAAAGGAAACAGTTCGCAAATTAGTACAATGATATACTGTATTTTCTTCTAAGCTTGTTACCTCTTTTCCAAATATGATTTTTTTCAATCCCGGAATAAATGCAAATGTTTTACTTTGTATCTTTCTTATTCCTGAAACAGATATCTTTTTTAACTTTCTGCACTCACTAAAAAGATGCGTGTCCAGAATCTTGCATCCACTTAAAGAAACTTCTGTGACGGATGTCTCGGCAAAGGCACTACCGGCTATATTTTTTATACCACTCAACTTTAATTTTTTAATCTTTTGATTATTGGCAAAAGATCGTCCTGCTATTCCTTTGATTTTTTTACCATCTAATGTAATATTTCCCTTTACATAATAACCATTGATCAGTACACCATCGACAATGACCGGTTTATTTTTTTGTTGATATGGCTTGATCCATTTTGTATTTTCAAAAGCATTTCCTTCCATCCTACAATTGCTATCAACCTTTTTTAAAGTAACCTTTTCCAAATTCGTACAATTATAAAAAGCATATGATCCTACATTGTCTAATTGCAAAATGTCAACCGATTTTAAGTTTTTACAATTAGCAAATGATTTGCGTCCTACAGACATATACTCATTATCTGACTGAATCATTTCCAGTCCCGTATTATAAAATGCACCTTCTTTGATATAACATAATTTCTTAGGAAATGTCAGTTTTTTTAATCCGACACAATTCATAAATGCATAACTTCCTATTGAGTACATTTTCTCTGAAAATATCACTTCTTCTAAATTGCTACAATTTCTAAAAAGATTATCTTTTAATGCCGGTCTGAACTCTTCAGGCATTCCCTCACCTGCTACAAAAACAACCTTTTTTAAATTAGTACATCCTAGAAATGTTGCTTTGGGCAAATCAACACTATCCGGTACGGTAACAGAGGTAATATCCTTACAGTATTGAAATACATTTGAATTTTTAACTCCAAGCACCCTTATCGAATCAATGTCTTGAGGGATTTTAATTTCACGGTATATCGGAGTTCCATTTACATCATATTTTTGATGAAATTTAGTAATATAGCATCCTTTTTCTTCCAATTGATATACTAATCCCTGATCATCTTCAACAATCTTTCCGTTTTCACTTTTGCTGACTATTACATTTCCTCTTCCAACTTTTTTAGTTTGTATTGCACGTACTTTACACGACAATGTCTTTTTTAACTGTTTTACTCTTTTTTGATCTACATAAAGTGTCACATTTTGGGGATTTTTTAAAGTATTAATAATCTGCTTTGCTGTTTTAGCATTACCCGGAAGTACAATAGTTTTTAATTTTTTGGCATTTCGAAAAGCATTTTTCCCAATTTTCAATTTACCCGGGGATTTTTTTAATTGAATTGTTTGAAGACTGGTACAGCCATCAAATGCATTCTCCCCAATATTCGTACATTTGTCCGGTATACTTATAGAAGTAAGACTACTACATCCTTTAAAAGCCTGTGCAGAAATCTTTGTTATCTCCGAAGACAGTTTAATGCTTTTTAGTCCGGTGCAACCCTTAAACGATCCCGAACTTTTCCATATACTATTTCCCATTGAAATCTCTTTAATTTCTTTATGCCCTGCAAAAACACTCCCTATTGATTTTACCGGAATACTGTCAATCTGATCTCGAATTTCAATCTTGGTAAACAATGGTTTCTTGTTGACATCATAGGATTGAACAAATTTATTTAACCTATAATATCCACGATTAAAAGAATCGAGATATCTATATTCGATTCCCTGTCCATCCGTATAATAATTTTCCTCTGTCTCTACGTCCTTTTCCCAGTCATCATGTGCTGATACTACTGTTCCTGTCCCCAATACCAACATGGCAGCAAGGGATAAATACATTCCTGTTTTTGTTATTTTCTTCATACGCTTCTCCTTTTTCTTTGCATTACCTTCTTTATTTTCCGTAATAGTATCTTTTAGTTTTTTGATATATCTTCCTGTTTTTTCTCTTTCTTTCCTTGGAATTTACCAGCCAAAAGTGTTTCCCTACATACTTCTGGCCGGTATGGATCTATCAATTACATTTTTTCATCTTTGTGTTACTGCTTTGCAAGCAATTCTTGATTTGCTGTTTTCTATTTTCTTTTTGCTTTGAAATTTTGAATCAGCTTTATGAATTGCCTTTTATTTCTGTGCCGCTACTTTGCAATTAATAAATGCACTTTTCCGATATTTTTTAACTACTTTTTGTGGTACATGAAGAGTTACTTTTCTACCCAACACATGAACCATGTCTTTTGAAAAAGCGGTGCTTTTCATATAAACATGACGAAGCTTTCTACAACCGGCAAAGGTTAGCGGTTCGATAGGTATGGTTTTCTCCTGCTCAGATTTGCACTCCCAGGTAACCTTTTTGGTTGTGTTAAAACGTACACTTACAAGTTTGTCACAGCCAGAAAAGGCTCTTAATCCGATTACGGAAACATCTTTTCCTAATGTCACTTTTTTTAATCCCCGCATATTTGCAAATGCCATGTAGTTAATTTTCTTCATACCGCTAACTGATAATTTTGTCAGTTTCTTTGTATCTTTGAAAATTTCCTTGTCCATCTTCTTAACATTTTTTATATTGGCACTTTGAAGCGCATTTTCTTCGAAAGCATTTTCTCCAATATGATCGACACCGGTGATTTGAAGCTCTTTTAACTTTTTACCTTTAGCAAAAGAATAGCCGGCAATTAACTTAATATCTTTTCCATTCAAAACAACTTTTCCCTCTACATTTGTTCCGCAAAGCAGAACACCATTTGCGATTGCAGGCTGGTTTTTCTCAGTAAAAGCGGTAAGCCATTTTGTACCATTCCATGCATCAGCAGACACATTCAAGCTCTCAGGTACATTGCTAATGCTGACTTTTTCCAACGCTTTGCATTGATAAAATGCTTTTGCACAAATTGCTCTTATCTTACTTGCAAAAGAAATTTCTGTAATACCGGTACAATTTTCAAAGCTATGATAACCAACCAGATTTAGTTTTTGTGAAAAATGAATATTTTGTAAAGACACATCATTTCGAAATGCACTGTCTAATATCGCATATAAATTATCCGGAAAATTAATGTCCTTTAAGCCGGTACAATCCATAAAAGCTTTGTTTTGTATGTATGTTATCGTATTTGGCAGAACTACTTTTTCTAACTTGTTGCAGCCACGAAAAGCTTCTTTTGAAATCTCAACAAGCTCTGATCCATTTTCAAAAATAACCGAGGTAATCTCTTTCCGGTCAGCAAAAACTTTATCTGACATACCTGTAATATAGCAGTCGTTAATCTTAGCCGGAATAACAAGATTGACAGTAAGTGCATTTCCATTGGCATCATATTTTTGTTTAAAACCTACTATACTATAAGTACCACCATTATCCTGATATATGATTCCCTGATCATCTTCCACTGCTTTATTTCCTTGGAAAGAAGTATCCTGATAAAAAGCTCCTTTTACAATTTTCTTTTTGCTGATGGCACGCACTTTACATTTTAATTTCTTTTGTAAAGTATTTACTCTGGATGCATCCACATACAAAGTTAGCTTCTTCGGATTCTTTAGATAGCCAATCATCTTAGATGTAATGGAAACTTTTCCTGTTATGGTCGCTTTTTTTAGTCTGGCTAAACCTTCAAAAACATTGTCATCCATGTATTTTGCATTGTAAATAACAAGTTCTTTTGTTTTACATCCCAAAAACATATTATAATGAATGTCATTTACATTTTTGATTGTCACCATATTTACTTTTGTACCTGAAAGGAATGCTCCTGATGCAACACACGAAATCTTCTTTCCATCAATACTCACTTTTTTAATATTATAAGGTACAGAAATCAAAGTCTTTTGTACAATTAATGGACGTTTTTTCTTTTTCGCCTTTTTTTCTAACTTTGTATTTTGAAATGCATTTTTATCAACCGTATAATCTTTGGATCTTTTATAAAAATCCGCTTTTGAAAGGTTTATACAATTCTTAAAACTTTCACGTCCAATAGAATCTTTTGGCAAACGAATCTTAGAAAGTTTTTTACAATTATAAAATGCCTGATCTGTGATATAGTTTAAGTTGTAACCTATATTGATATTTTGTAATGCACCACAGTTCATAAAAGCCTGCTGTCCTATGCCTTCTACTTCTTTTGCAACTACTTTTTGAAGTGTATCACATCCTTTGAATGTCCTGTCTCCAATCGTCTGTACATTCTTTAAGTCGACCTCTTTTAATCCTGTACATCCTTCAAAAGTCTGCCTGGTCTCCCGAATATTTTTTCCAATTTGAACAAAAGTAAGTTCTTTATGACCGGCAAAAGCTTTTTCCATTTTTGTAACTTTTCTGAAATAAACCATATCCGGTATTGTAATCTGAGTGATTATTGGTTTTCCTGAAGTATCATACTTTTGTTCAAAATCTGTAACAGAATATTCTTCGGTATTTCCATCCAGCCGATAACATATTCCCTGTTCATCCACATATTTCTCCGGGGCATAGGAATTTACTTTTGCTGTGTAATACGATCCTGCCTTTACCATAGCACCCGGAACACCGAATGCAAGACTGATTCCTATAAGAAATCCTGTTAATAGTTTTGTGTGTTTCTTCATATACTTCTCCTTTCTACTGCTTTAACAGATTGCATAATCATAGTCCACATAATCCTGTTCATTAATACAAATTGTTTTATAATCATTCTCATCTGAGGATGTTGGATTGCTTTTATTTACTAAATTAACACGATATTTATTTGAAGAACGTTTTAGAGTTTCTGCTGTAGAACTATATCCTGCACTTTTCAAATATCCTTCAAAATTATTCAATTTGACTTCATAATCTAAATTAAGATTTTTGATAATAACACTATTAACACTAAAATTCTTTTTATCATTTAAATGTGTTAGTAAATTTCCAACAGTGCTTTTCGCTGCATTGTATCGCGTACTATAAAAATTTGTATTATCCTCATAACTTTGACATTTATATGAATTTGATAATCCTTTTTCCATATAGCATTTTATATCTCGAAATTCAATTACACTATTTCCCATTTTATAATCTACCACAGAAAAAGCCGGACAATCCTTATCCTTTAATCCTTTACTTGTACCATAATATATCTCCCATGAATCCTTAGGTAAAATTGTTCTATGTGCATACATATCACCAGCCAAATGGATTGCAAACCCCAAAGTCATCCAAGCTAAATCGTCCATTTGTGTAGCCCCGCACTGCTTTTTCAAATTTGTATCTTTTAGTGCCTCTAATAAAACACTTTTCATCCCATTAATATCAGATGCACCATATGATTTATCTGATTGATGTTTAACATTTACATCAAGAGCTGTTGCAATTTGAGCAGAATTAATATTTTTACTACCATAATTCTTTAATCTCAATGCAACTGTGTATAAATAATTTAAATTAGCAATGTAATTATGTCTGCCATGAAAAGGATTACCGCGCATATCGCCTCCATCATCTCTTGATGGATATTTCGTATCTACACATGACGCTATTTTGGCAGCCCTAATATATGTTGTATTTGCTCCATTTGCTCCAACTGTATTACCGTGATCCTGATTCGACCAGCATCCTGTCACAATATTATCCGTATCAAAAGTCTCCGTTTCTTCCACCTGTCTCGGTACCACATCTTCCTGTTCTTTCGCTGTAAAGCAATTTCCTGCTTTTAAAGCTTCTGTAATGTCTAAAACCCCGGCATTTTCTTCTCCGTCTATCTGAACAGAAGAACTCATTAAAAGTTGTCTGATCCAGTTTGATTCTGCTTTTGGATAAGCCTGCAACAGCAATGCAACCGCTCCCGTTACATGTGCAGTGGCAATACTGGTTCCATCTACCGCTGTCAATCCCTGAAAAACACCCTGCGTCCATACTTTTTCGCCCGGTGCAAAGATATCAGCATCCTCTTTTTTAGAAGTAAAGCCGCATATCTGTTTCTCACCATTAACAGCTCCCACGGAAAGAACTTCAGGATAAGCTGCAGGATAATCCATGGTTTCTGCTTCTTCTCCACGATTACCTGCTGACGCTACCATAATGATCCCGGCTGCACTGGCATCCTCGACTGCCTTCTTTAAGGTTTCAGAATATTTTGCTGTTCCAAAGCTCATGTTGATCACGTCAATGTTATGATCAATACACCAGTAGATTCCTGATACAATCTTACTGATCGTTGACTGATTCTGCGTATCTAAAACCTTAACAGAATAAATTTGTGCATCTTTTGCAATTCCTTTTAATACAGAATCTTTGCCTTTTGCAGCGATCATTCCGGCAATTCCGGTTCCATGTCCACTCGGATCATCAAATAATGGATTTTCATTGACATTGTCTTCTCCAAGATTTGCAAAGTCAACCGTTCCTGCAATCTCAATGCCCGATAATGGAGTTATACCAGAATCCATTACAGCTACTTTAACAGCACTTCCTGACGCTGTATCAGCGACCAACTGATCATCCGGCATATTTACAGCCTCTAAGTTCCATTGGTTCAGATCCATTTCCTGCTTTGTCCTGACTGCCTGCTCTACCGCTTTCTGATCGATTGCGACCTCTTCATTGGCAGTAATTCTGGTGTCTTTTTCCAAGGATTCGACACCCTTCATCTCCTCTACCTGAATGGCTTCTTTTTTCGTCAGTTCCAAGACCATGACCTGATTGTTTTCCAGCTTCTTATTATTTGTCTGATCGTACACTTCATTTTCTTTTGCACTTTTCTTCAAATAATGATACGCTGCATCATCTGTCGTCACTACTACATAGTCCGTCTTCTTACCATTATCCGTGGTAATATCATAACCTGCTTCTGTAGCAGCATCGGCATAAGTCTTTGCTATTCCTGTGGATGCGTCAATGGTAGTAATCCCAAATACCACTGCGATGGTGACTGCCATCCCTTTTATCATCCGTCTGTTTTTTTTCATAAATACCTCCTATGATTTATCCTGTATTTTTTTTTGTTACACATATGAATTGCTCTATCACTTCCTCCTCTCTTTGACAAATTTGTTTCAAGTCATTTGCAATTCTTTTATTTATGTCAATATCTTTTACAATCTTTTCTGTCAGAGCAAAGTTTTGCTCTTTCATAGATTGCTTCAGATATAACAATCTCATTTTAGAAAATCCTTTTATCACATCATTATATGCATCGAGATAAGGCTTATACATATTCTGATTCCCACTTGTTTTTGCGACATAAAGCATTCTTTCATGAACCCCTGCCGCACGCTCATATAATAATTGGAAGGTTCTAAAATCAATAGTTTCTTTTTCGTTGCCCGATAGCAACTCTTTATAAATGTATTCGTATACATTCTTTCCATATATATGATAATCCTGTTGTACCATTTCATTTTCTTTAGGATGTAAAAAATGTTCTAAACTTACTGCCAAGTCCATGGCTGTATAATCTGTCATGACTTTTCTGGCACATATCCGGCTTAAAACAACCGGCCACGGATATTCTTTAACAAGATATTCTGCTCCGCAAAAGTAAAATAGCTTTGCTTTTTCATAAGCTGTCTGCATTTCCTGATAACTTATTTCAAACGTTCCTACCTTCTGCCGCTTTGTAAAACCATATGCATAAAATATCTGCTTTTTATCATCAAATCCATATATCATACTTTCATGTACATAATGTAAGGAATCATAATAATCCTTTTCTTTTAGATAAAATTCATCCAGATGAACATTGACATAATCCGCTTTCTCAATGCATTCCCTGACATATGCTACAATATTAGTCCGATAACCGATTTCTTTATAGGTCAATCTCTGATACTCCAGCAGATCCTCTGTATCTTCTTCCAAGTAAAATGTATTATAATTATTTACGTTGACATATGCTTTCATATCAACGAAAGAATGATACAAATGCTTTTTCAAACTGTTATCTGTCTGTAAAACCGCCATTCTTGTACTGTAAAACAAATATGTTTTATAGCTTACAGCCTCTGTAACCGGTAACAATTTCCGACAATCTCCAGGCTGCATTGGTAACGTTTCTTTCTGATATGCATCTAAATAATCAGATAGAAAGCACGATACAAAAATTTGCATATCTCTTTTCGAAATTCGTTTATTTTTATACTTTATTGTAAGAAGTCCCTTTTGCGTGGATTCTATTTTCCGGTATTCTTTTTTGATCTTCTTGATAAATGCATCCCATGAAGTTTCATCCAGTCCTATGATCCGGTAATCCAACTCCAATACATCATAATACATAATTACCCCCTGTCTTGAATCAGCTTTTCAATCCCCATAACGATTCCACGATAAGTACACAACAAGTCCTCAAAATCATCCAGTTCCGTAAAGTCTACCCCAAATTCCTCTTCGATTGCTGTCAACAATTCAACGATTGCTAAGGAATCATATTGCAGATCCTCATAAATATTGGTATCTTCGGATATTTCCGTTAAATCTGTTTCCTGTGGCATACATTTTATAAGTATTTCTTTCACACTGTTCTTTCTGTCCATCTTTTTCCTCTTCTCCTACCTTTGTATCCTGTTGATAAATGGCAATGTCTTTCCTGTAGTCTGATCCGGCTGTATCATATGTTCAAAATGAACATCTATCTGTACTTTTTCGCCAAGGAATTCCCCAAACTCCTTTTTGATCATCTGCCAAACCATGTCCTGTATTTCATCCTCTTCTACTACCACTCTAACCAGAAAATGATCTGTTTCCTGTTGAATGATCTGATACTGTAAAAGCATTTGATCACATTCTCTATTGATATAAGTCATTCTTTGCATAAACATATATGGATTCACCTTTGTTCCATCCGGTAGAATCCCCCAGTCATTTGTACGACCGGGATATAGTTCAAGAACATCTCCCTTTCTTCCACATTTGCATTCCACATGATGTATCACTCTTCCCCTGTCACCTAACCGAAAACGTACATAGGGCATAGCGTGGTTTTGTAAAGTTGTGACACATAATTCCTGATTTTCATTCTCTAATTCTTCAAGAAATACATTTGCTTCCATACAATGCATCTTGCCTTCGGGGCATTCATATGCGATCGAATTTACTTCTTTTGTGCCATATTGGTCTGCTGTTATACACCCAAAAAGCTGTTCTACTCTGTTACGAACTTCCTTTGTTAAAGTCTCTCCTGTAAACTCAATATAAGAAAGCGAGTCCGGTATACCATATCCTTTCTTAACGCATTCGCATAACAAGATTGCTATACTTGGCTGTAAGATCATCCAGACCGGATCAAAATCCAGTATTTTCTGATACGCTTCTTCTATGACCGATTCACAAAGAGTCTCTCTGGAAATGATCAATTTGTTTTTCTCTTCCAGATATCTTTTCCCTTTAGGCAGGTCTAAAGTAAAAAAGCACATCTTATCGTCCGGTTTGACTCCGTAATATTTCTTTCGATAGATCCAAAGAGCCGTTAGTGATCTGTTATTATCGGCACGATCCCAGCAAATTTCTGAAAATTTTCCCGAAGTACCGGAGGTTCTGGTCTTGACCAGCTTTCCTGTCAGATCTGCCATGATATATCTTGACGATAATAGCGACCTTTCCTGTGCCTGACCGATCATTTCTTTTGTGATGATCGGAATATCTTCAAATTGCATATTTGTAATATCTGATTTTTCTGCTTCCTCCAATTCCATATAAAATGGAACTAAGGTATATGCTTCCTTTGCTACCTGCAATGCCTTCTCTTTTGTATTCATCGTCTTCTCCTCCAACTTTATTTTCCATTTCACGATCCACGATCTGTCCGGTAGATTTATTTTATAAAAACCAGCCCCATTCCAGTTTTATATCATACTATTTCCTTTACTATAAATAACGTATCAAACTTTTTATTTGTTGCAAAAATGATACTTATTTTTACTATACACCATTTTATAGACGTAATTCTACATTTTTGCAAAATTAACAATTTTCAATTGTCATGATCACCTCTTTTAAAAGTTCTGCTTCCCTTTCTCTGGCTTTTCCTAACATATCCAAAAGCTTTTTTCTCGTCTTTCTTTCCGGTGCTTCGACATAGCGAAGCAGCAAAAGTTTGATCCCATACAGGGTTTGATCCTGCTTTTTTAATTGTGATATAAGTTCTTCTTTCTTTTCCCCGGACGCAACGTACTCTACCAGCTCTGATATGATATGAATATGTGCCCGCAATGCATTGATCGTGCGCAGATCATTGACACCGATCACTTCGTTGCTGTTTTCCTTTCGAAAAAGCTTATGCTGCCCCTTTAGCCGGTCTGTTATATAATCATATAAACGAATTCCATAGTATTCTTTATAACTGTTTTGAATAAAATAACTATCGTAACCTGTTTCTAAAAACTGCTCCAGGGCGGTTCGGTTTGGATTTTCTGCTTCTATATATAGGGAAAGATCTGTTACGATCTTTTTCAGATTAAGTTCTGTGTTATATTGCCGGTTCCATGCGAATGCAAAAAACTCAAAATCCCATTCGTTTTTCATCGTGTAATATGCATATTCTACTTCTTTATAAGCATATGCCTGCGTACAAAACTCCATATTCTCATTAAATCCTGCCGTTAAATACGTCTTTTCCTGACTGTCATAACCATAGATCAGCAGATCATGACGAAAATAATGATGATGATATGCCTGTCTGCATGACAGATTTTCTTCATTGACATTGATCACGACATATTTTCCATGGTCAATACTCTTTTGAATGGTCTCATGAAAATGCTCCAATGGTCCACGAATGATCAACTGGTCTAAAATATCTCTGTGACAGCTGTACACTCCATCAAATGCAAAGTCTCCGTGACTGTCATAAAAATGCTTCACCAGCATACTCATATAATTATTAAAGACAAACTTCTTTCCCTCTTCATTTTGTAAAATAATTCCTAAAAGATAATGATGATACTGTGCCCCCATATTACCTTCTACAACCTGAAACGCTAAACTTTTCATCTTTTGTAACCCCTCCATTCTCCTTTTGATCAATGCTTTGATAAAGCAGTATATTGTACTTTACCTGCTGCATTTTTCGGAATCTGTTGCAATACATCGACCTGTACCTGCGATCTGCCAAGCCGGAACTTCTTTTGCAAATATCCGGTCACTTCTTCCACTCGTTCCTGATCAATATAAACCTGCAAGCAGGTATCATCTCCTGTTATTGCACAATCTACCCCACGAAACTTACTTTTCGTTTTCTGTTCGATCTCATCTAAACTCATTCTTTTTCCACATATCTTGACAAAACGGTTCTTTCTGCCCGTGATATAAAAATAACCATCCTCATCTTGATAACCGATATCTCCGGTTTGCAATCTGCCTTGATTGGTATCTTGCAATTTTAAATCTTCTAAGCAATCGGCATAGCCCAGAGAAACATTTTCCCCATAGAATACAATCTCTCCGGTTTGAAATGGCTTTTCTATTGTGCATCCTGTCTCATCCGTGATCTCCATTCTTGTTCCGGGGATTGAAATCCCGACACTTCCTATTTTTTCTTTTTGATACAATTTCTGATAAGGCACATATGACATTCGGGCCGTTGCCTCAGTCTGCCCATACATAACATAAAACCTGATCTTATGCTGTATCGCATAGTCTATTATCTTCTCCTGTAAGGCATTGTCCAGATGACCGCCTGCCTGTGTCAGCGTTTTCAAACCGATATCTTCTTTTCTTATAAATGTCTGATCCGTCTTTTGGCTATATTCTGTTCTGCTTTGTGAAATACATTCTTTTCTTTCAAAAAAACGAAAACGGTCTAATACTTCATATGAATAAGGTACTCCACTAAAAGAGGTAATATTTTTCTCTCTGCAAAAATCCCGGAATGTCTTCTGACAGATCTTATCATCCGTTAAAAATATACTTGCTCCCATTGCAATGTGTGTATGAACAACAGAAAGACCATATGTATAAGACATTGGAAGCGATAAGATGGGACGGTCACTTTGCTTTATTTGCAAATAGGTTATGATTGCTTTGGTATTTGCTTCTATATTCCGATAGCTTTGACGAACCAGCTTCATTGCTCCTGTAGATCCCGATGTCGGCAGCAATAATGCAAGCTCTTTGTACAATTCCTTTTTGCTTTCCGGTTCATAGGCTGACAACACATATTCCTGATCCTGTGGCTTGCAAATATAATCAGGTTGGTACGTTTTCAGATATTTCTCCAGATCTTCTCTTGCCATACCTGCATCCAGTAGCAAGACAACATTCTTACTATTTAAAAAAGAAATATAATATGCCAATGCACCAACTGTATTCGAAGCCAGCAAACAAACCAGCTTTCTGCTTCCAATCTTTTGCTCTACTCTTTTTGTAAGCTTCGCAAGATCATCATAAGTAACTGCCATTCCTTTTGCATGTTCAAAAGCAATGTTCTCCCCATATTTCCCCACATCAAATAACATCTTAACCCTCTCTGTCCGTGTTTCTTTTATGCTATATTACTTAGAATTTTGCATTTCTGTTGCTATAGGAGAGGCAGTAGCACTTTGTACCTTCACAGCATCGTATACATTTTTCATTGAAGTAATATCAAAGTATTTTTTGTTAAATAACAATGCATAGATCGTATTTTGCTCTTGTAGCAGAATTACTTTATACTTTGCTTCACTTTCAAGATTTTTTGCTTTATCGCCCAGTTTTGCTGTATATGCAGCAGTGTATAAATCTTTGCTCATATCAAAGGCAATATCTTCTCCATATGGTTCACTTTTCTTTGATACAGATGTGTGCAGATTTTCTAAAAGATCTTTTACGATTTCTTTTTCATCCTTTTTTCCATCTGCATTAAAACGCTTTTTGAGTGTAGAAATATCCCATTTTGCAATGATACCGGCATTGCTCCACTCCTGATTGATCGCTTTCTGATCTAACTTTGGCTTTTTATCAGCGGTAATTAAGAACCCCCCCTGTGCAAAATTATCTTCGCATAAATCTTTCTGATAATCACTAACCTGATATTCTTCCGGAACAGCCCTGCTGATCGCTTTTTTCAACGTGTCGTTAGACGGCTCCACTGCACGAACCGCTGTAGCCGTCACTCTCTGATCTGCTTTTGTCCGGTTTGCGGCATATGTACTGCCTATCATGCAGCTTCCTGCCAATATCGCAACTGCTCCTATCGTACAAATCCCTATCTTTGTTTTGTTCATTTTAAACCTCCTCTTAGTATGTCCTATCCTTCTTCTTTTGTATTTCTTAGCTTTTTATAACCCCATTTCTTTTCTTCCAATTTTCTGATATCCTATCCCCCACTTTGTAAATATTCCTTTACAATAATTTTATAGTCTCATTTTTACCATACACATTTTATAGATATAATGCAACACTTTGGCAGAATTAACAATTTTTTGGCAGAATTAATACTTTTTATAACAAAAAACGGACAAAGATCTATGATCTATCTCCCTCCAGATCTCCGTCCGACCCTTGTTTATAATCAGCATTTTTTCATTTATATTCTAGCACACATTTTACTCTAAAAACCAAAACAAGGGACGAATTGACAAAATTGGGGGACGAACGGTAATTTTTCTAAAAATTTTACCATTCATCCCGTGTTTTTGTCAGTTCATCCCTTTTGGTATGATTATATTTCGGACTCGTTTTTAGTTAAATTTGATAACCTGATATTAATATAAACACCAAAAACCGGAATAACGATAATTATCAACTTCCCCCGGCAATGCAACAGAATAGATATCGACCAGTTCATTTTCCTTGTCTTCGAATTTATTAAGTGTAAATGGCTTTGCTCCAAATACAAAAAGCTCATTATTTCTAACATCAAATTGACGAACTGAATAATTAAAATGCCATGCAGCCAACTTTTTTTCTGTTTTTGGATCATACTTAATCAGTGTACTCTTTTCCTCTCCAAATGAAGGATCAACAGATGAAATATATAGGATATCATTTTTCATAATAAGCTCACCGCCGGATGCAAATCCAAAATCTTTTGTTGTGATTTTTTTAGTATGTAAATCAACAGAGATTAAACTGTGATTATATGAAGTCATATAAAGAAAATCGTCATTTGCAACCAAAAAACCTTCACAAAAATCTTTGCCAAATTCTTTTTTCAAATTACAAATCGGACTTATTTTCTTTTTCCCAAAATCTAATTGATACAATACACAGCTTTCCATGTCTATTGCATAAATCTTATCATTATGAACACAGAAATTTGTAGTAGTTCCATCTTTCCAGACATATGAGCTTTTCTTTTGCGTTTTTAGATCATAACGATCAAAATATGTAATACGATTGTTGTTACTGATACAATACAAATATCTTCCATCAACTTTCGTTTCCGTTATGTTGTTGCGTCCAAAATCAATTCGTTTATATGAATCATGTGAAATATCAAAAGCCAAAACAGCTCCCAAATCTGCTTCTTCATCATCTCCCAATGCTATTTCATATGCTATTTTGTTCTTCATTTGCGGAACCGTAAAGCCACAGTTCCCCACTGCTCCATAAGAATATTTAGTTTCTTGAAGCTTTTTCCCGGTTTTAGAATATGTTCTAACCATCGTTTTACCTGTCTGGAACGTTGTAAGCAATATACCAACATCTGCATCAGGCAGATAACTGCTCTTTTTCTGTTCACAACCACATAAAGAAAACACGATAAAACAGATGATAAGAATTTTCTTTGTTCTTTTCATCAATACCCCTCTCTCCTATTTTCCTTTTCATCTTTATCCGGCTTGCTTTTATTTTAATTCACTTGGTATGCTGATTGTAGAAATAAACACGTTATCTGTAATCTCATTAAAATATTCCCCATCGTATTTTTTTACAATCTCTTCTATATTTTTTATGCCATATCCGTGCATCTTTGTATCTTCTTTTTGTGAAACAAAATGTTCATGTTCTTTTATATATGTTCCGTCGAATTCATTTTTCACTTTTAAGAACAGTTCATAATCTCTCAAAAAAATGTCAACATTGACAACTGTCTTTTTCTTTAATTTTTCTGCTGCTTCTATCGCGTTATCAATCAGATTCGATAGAAGGATCGATATGTCCACTTCATTTAACGGAATTTGTGAAAGGTCATTAAATTTATATGATAAAACAATGCCCTTTTCAAGTGCCAAATAATATCTCTCATTTAAAATCACATTCACAACTGCATGATTTGTATCAAAGTAATATTCTGCATCCCCTTGCAGCTCCAAATAATTCTGTGTAATTTTGCGGATCTGTTCATCGTCCTTTTCCTTTGCAAGTGCATAGATCGCAGTCATCTGATTATGATACTCATGTTCTCTTTTTCTGATCAGATTATATTGATTTCGCATCTCCTCTAATCTTTGATACGACAACCTGTTGCGCTGTGCATCCATCATGCTCTTTTTCACATTTTCCTTGCCTTCTGCAATTTCACAGATCAAATAAAAGACATAGACATTCATAATAACCAGACCAAATGCCAGAAGCATAACTACATTCTGCTGATATTGACTCATATGTCCGGTAAAATCAAAATATAGTGCCACAATAACAATCAGAGAAATCAACGGCATAATAAATAATTTCGTCCATTGCATCTGCGTCATCATGTCTTTATCCGTGGATGCTGTTTTCCTTTTTAAGAAAAACAAAAACAGCATGACACAAAGCTGACTAAACTCTCCCGTCAGAAATCCCTGTAATGATCCATCCATATGATATACTGACATCTGTTTAAATATCATTTCAAACAGGATCATGGATATATAATCAAATATCAAACACAACAGCTGATAAGAAAATGCCAAAAACAGACTCTTTGGGCAACTAATACTGTGTAAAGCAAAAATTGCAGCCGCATTCAATATAATGATCATAAGAATCTTCACAATAACATATTGATCCAGAGCGATCGAAACAGCATTCTCTAATACTAACCAGATAACAAATAACATCGGCCGAACCATTTTACCGTTCTGTCTCTTTTTCCCACTAAAAACAGATGCATAAAAATCACATAACACCACATAAATACATGTAAAAATCAAACTATATATCATTTCACTCATAATATATCTCCTTTGTATTTCAAATATTTTTGTTTGATCATTGCATATCTTTTTTGTGTAACAGAAATCCTTTCACCTGTTTTCATTTGTACATATCCATGTTTTATATAATCCACATAGGCGGGATTGATCAAAAAACTTTTATGTACTCTTAATAAACCAAGGCAAGAAAATTCTTTTTCAAATTCATCCAGCTTTCCGCGTACCGAAAATTTCTGATATTCTCCCTCCTGTTTAACGTAAAAATAAATATAATGCAACTCACTTGCGATCATAACTAAATTATCATTTGAAACACTTATGTCTCCTTCTCTGCACGAAACTTCCATTGTAATAACTTTCTTTTCATTCCATCTTTTGCAGACTTCCTGTATACATTCCTCCAAAGCTATCTCTATGCTTTTAGGCTCTTTTAAAATATAACGGATCGCATTAACACGATATCCTGCCATGGAGTATCTGATATAAGATGTTACAAAAGCAACCGGAATATCCGAATATGTTCTGATCTTTTCGAGCACATCTATGCCATTGTATTCATTCATCTCTACATCTAATAAAATTAATTGATAATCTGATATCGTATCTTCCAAAGCAAGCAGTTCTTTCCCCGAATGTAAGCATGTAATTTCGCCCTTTATAGCATGTTCTGAGAAAATTCTTTCTATCATTCTTTTCTCCATTTCCAAAAAAGAGCAATTATCATCGCAAAGTATTATTTTAAACATTTTTCTTCCTCTCCAACCAATAAAATACTCTTTTATTATATAATTTTCTACATTTTTTGCAAAGTGCTTTTTACTCTTCTTTATCCTATACAGCCGGTTATTTTTTTGCTTTATTCCCGTTACAACATAGTAATTTTATGGAATGCTCATATTTTGTTTTTCCTATCTGCGTCCATGTTTAAATCTTCCTGATATCCTATCCCCCACCTTTGCAAGTATTCCTTTATAATCATTACATCGTCTCAATTCCACCATACGCATTTTATAGATGTAATTCAACACTTTGGCAGAATTAATAGTTTTTTGGCAGAATTAGTAGTTTTTTCCATAGCAAGAGGCGGACAGAAATCTATCTCCCTCCAGATCTCTGTCCGCCTCTTGTTTATAATCAGCATTTTTCCATCCATTTATATTCTAGCACACATTTTACTCTAAAAACCAAAATGGGGGACGAATTGACAAAATTGGGGGATGAACGGTAAATTTTCTTAAAAAAATTACCATTCATCCCGCGTTTTTGTCAGTTCGTCCCTTTTAGTGCTGTTTACTTCTTTGCATAGTATTCTTTTAATGCTTCTACAAATTGAAATTTTTGACTTTCCTCAAAATTATAGCCTTTATCACTAAAATAATCTGTCCATGTTGATGCAGAATACTTTTTTCGTTCTTTTTTCGAATAAGAAGCATATTCTTTTTCTACATATTTGTTACAATCCTTTCTGTTCATCAGTTCATCCACAAAATTATAGTCTGATCGAAATAATGACAGACCTTCTAATGGCTGATCATAGTACGCTAAATACAAGACTTTATCTAAAATAAGATACAACAGATCCTTAGTAGAAATATCCTTCAATAAAGACTCCGGGAACTGCTGCGATGCCAGCACATCAGGCTGATTCGGATGCGGTCCTTGCGTGTAATCCTGCGGATAACCATAATTTCCCTGAGCATCTTTCCACTCTTTGATATCTGTATGTAAAAGCTTTTTGTATTTTTCCTGTCGAAAAAATTTTGTATAATTTTGTGGTCTGTATACTCCCGGCACCATACCATCCAGTTTCTTTCCCTTCAAAACAGCCTCATTCGGATAATCTGAATAGTCCGCCTCTTGCGCAACATTTTTCGTACTTGCAACGGCAGTTGTCGTATTCTTTGTTGATTTCGTTTCTTTTTGCGTGCCACAGCTTGTAAGAAGCAAACTACTTAATAACAAGATTATTATTTTTTTCTTCATAAAACTCTCCCATACTCTTTTCGTTATTGATCAAATAGATTATTCTATCTGATTATCCATACTTTTTGCGGCTTTATTTTTTTGATGCAGTGCCCTCTGTTTTATCGAGCAACAACTTTGCATTTTGCATATTTTTTATAGATTTTTATACTCTTCTTTGGTACATGAAGAGTAACTCTTCTACTAAATTGTTTTTTTATTGATGGTGATGGCTTTGCAGACTTCAAATAAATATGGCGCAGATTATTTATCTGTCGATAGGCATATGGTTTTTCAGTTGGAAATTCCCATTTGCTCGGTGAAAACATCACATCTTCAGGGGTAGAAAACTTTAACATTTTTAAATTTTTAAAACTTTCTTTTAAAGTATAATTGTTGGATGGTTTAAAAATTGAGATCCTTTTGCCAAGTATCATTGTTCTGACACTAGGACAACTTTCCATTCCAACAATGTTTTTTACATCTAAAGTAAGCTTTCTTATGTTAGATTTCATATCTAATGAAAAACCGGATAAACTGTTCTGTCCGACTATTTTTAATTGAGAAGCACTACAATAGAAAAAAGCAACTCTATGAATATACTTTATATTTTTAACAGTAATTGTCTTGATATCCTGACAATTTTTAAATGCAAATAATGCAATTCCTTTATATTTTTTGCCTGACAGCGTAACATTTCCATGCAAACCACCGGCATAAATCAACACATGATTCCAAATAACTGTTTTCTTTTGTGTAATGCATTGCTGATACCATTTTGAACCTTCAAAACTATCCATAGAAATCTCTATCATATTTTTAGGTGTTGCTGATGCTGTTATTTTTTCGAGATTTGTACAGCCGACAAACACACCATTCCCAAAATATGTTATATTCTTTGGAACATGAAACTCTTTCAAACTCTGACAATCAGCAAACGCATGCGTTCCAATCTTTTTGAGACGGTTGCCGCCTGTAATAATTTGTAAATTACTGCATTCCCGAAATGCATCCTCTTCCACTTCTCTTATGTTGCTACCAAAATGAACTTCCACTAAACTGCTACAACCATAAAAGCTCTTCCAGTAAATACTTGAAATATTTTTACCAAATGTAATTTTTCGAAGCAGCTTTCTGCCCTGGAATACTAGCGAACCTACTGCACGAACCGGAATTCCGTGCAATTCATCCGGTATCGTCACTTCCTCACTTACTCCATCCCACTTCGTAACAAGATATCCCGTTTCTTCTTCGTCTAACTCATAAGTGAGTCCTGCCACCGTTTCTTCCTGTGGATATTGTTCTGCTTTTGTCTGCTTACTGATTCCTGCTAAAAGCAGACAAATACCTATTACTAAAAGCGTTTTTATTGTTTTTTTCATAATAGTTTTTCCTCCCCATATTTGTATAATTGTAACATGCAGCATCGTATATTTTTACAACTCAATCTTCCTGTCACCAATTTGAATCCAAGCAACCTGCTCCGGTATGATTCGAGTGGTTGACTGCCAAAAGTAAAATGAACTTCCATCTGTTTTATTACCATATGTGGCTGACCGTGCTGTAACGTTCTTCTTTGCACCTTTCATTCTGATATAAATATTTTCTGCCGGTCCAACAGTCTTTTGAATAGCTGTATTCTGCTTTTTCCCCTGAACAAATTTTGTCAGAAGCTCATCATCTCCCTGAATATACATTCCTACTGCTGTGATGTGGCAAATCATATCATTACTATATACAACCAGCGATCCATCTTCCTGCAAATATACCTGATCATTTTGATCTTTGTTCTGAATCGGTACATCCTTTTTATAAACCGGATGTGCTATTCCGATTGAAATGCTTTTCTTTTTCCCTTTATTGTCAGATATATTTAACGTCAGATATTGATTGGTACGTGGAACTGCCTCTGCATAGACATACTCACAGCAAAGATATGTAATGCCATCTTTTTGATATGAAATAATATTATTAGAACATCTTTCACTACCAAACCGAATAGATATATCCTTGTCTTCCCTCATCACAATTCCATCTTCATCATCAAAGAGATTCCCCGTATAACCGTCTTCACACCATACCGCAGCAATACAATAGAATGCGCCTTCACCCAAAACAGAATCCGTAATCTGTATGTCAAAACCATCCATTTTATAAACAGCTTTTTTCTCTTTGTCTACCTTTGTATTCATACTCTCAAAAAAAGTATTCTCTGTCTGTTCCTGTTGCTCATTCTGCTTTTTTTCATTCAAATGACTGATTCCAAAACAAATGATTGCCGTAATAATCACGCTGATCGGAATAAAAAAATAAATTTTCTTCATAAAACTCTCCCCACACTCTTTTCGTTATTAGCCAAATGTATTACCTTATTCTATCTGCTTATCCATACTTTTGCGGATCTTTCTTTTTTGATGCAATCTCCACCCTGCAACAAACAAGAAAATAACAGGCACACAAATAAATGCTATTTTTTTCATGCTCATAAAAGCATTTCCCCTATCCGGAGTTGTATATGGATCGATCTTCTTTTTAGGAATTGATTTGTTTTCCGGATCGGACAGACAAATTGCTCCATAGGATTGCCCATAACAAATGATTGCCCAATATTTTTTATCTGAATCACGATACATTGGTTTGCCAACCAACTCCCGATCAGATGGATATTTTTCTATCTCCATAGATCCTAGGCGTTTCCCTGAATATGGATATGACCACACTACTATCTCTTTTTTTAATCTTTGTCGGATACTCTTAAAGGTGTTGTCCATCCACTTTGCATCCAATTCTCTTGCATGATCATGGCAAAAAGCCAGTGCGTCATATGTAAAATCAACATCCGATAGCCTGATCCATCCATTCACGTTCTGATAATTCCCTTTTGCATCAGTAACCCAATAAAGCAGTCCCCAATTCTGAGACTTTGTCTGATAAGTATAGGACACGGTAATATACGAACCTTTTTGTAATGATCGTTTGAGCTTTTTCCCTTCAGGACTTTTATAACAAGCAATCTCTTTTGAAACAGTATACCCTCTCCTGTCTTCCTTGCACTTCTTTTGATGACTGAGATAAAACGAATCGTTGCTTTCTATTTTCTCATACACAATTCCATCGGCACAGGCTTCTATCTGTAGTCCAAACATAGACGCAAGCAGTATGCACAGTATGAGAAAAAATCTCCCCAAACAAAACCTCTCTCTATTTATACACATAATAACTTACCCCCCATTTATACATATCACCATTAGATAAAAAAAGTGATTTCATAAATCATATATATTCACTTACTTTCACCATACACATTTTATAGATGGAATTCAACATTCTGGCAGAATTAATAATTTTTTGGCAGAATTAACACTTTTTATAATCTGTCATTCTCACGCATCTCCTTCATATATTCATCTACATGCTGTCCTCTTTCGCTTTTCAATAAAATATAGAGGTCCATAAAGAGTGCCGAAGATAATAGAGCTAACCAAACGCACATATCTATCCTATCTGCTTTTCCATAGTTTTGCCTTGTTCAATTTATCACCCGACTTGTAAAACCATGTTATATAATTCCCTGTTTGCTCTCTTGGTTCTACTATGATCGTTAATCCCCAAAAGCCAAATCCAATCTGTTGTCCATTATTGATAATAATACTGTTTGCTATTCTTTTATAGGAAGAATTGGCATATTGTTCCTCTTCCTTTTTTAGACTATTGACACTATTTCGCACTCTTGCATCTGTCACATTCCAACTTACATCACATTTCTTATGATCCATTAGAACATAATAACTTTTATCATAGCAATCCTTTTGAAATATCGGATAATAAAAACCTTTTTGCTGTGAAAAAACAATTCCTCCAAGTAAAAAAACAGCAATAAAAGCGATAACAACAATTCGTATTATTCTCTTATAACTCATTCTGTTCCTTTCAGAAGATGCCTGCTTTTCTTCTATTACATTCGCCATTTATCTGGGAACCTCCTTTATACTGTTGTAGGAAACTTTCTGCTTTGCATTATCTCTCCAAAACAATGATACATATTCATGGTCTTTATTCTCACTATCAATACATATGGCTAACTTGCCAAAACCAATACCTATTAATGTTCCACCATCAATAACAAGAATATTAGCAATTCTTTGGTAACTGCGGTCAAACGATACATTGGATATTCCCGGATTTGAATGATTCCATGATATAATTGCCTGATTATGCTTCTCCAGAGCATAATACTGCGTCGCATCTTTCTTTCCGGCAAGTGGATAATAATATCCTGTTCCATTAGACAAAAGACAAATTAAAACTATTACAGCAAAAATAATAATTGTTTTCCTTATAGTTCTGCTTTTCATCACACCATCCTCTTCTCTCTTTTATTGGTTACTTTATCTGTCTTGTCAATAAGATCAAAAAATTCTTTTCGATCACTTGAATTTAAATTCTTCTCTGCGGAAACACTATTCATCATTCCCCCGCTGCTTCGAATCACATAAATTTCCCCTTTCAAAAATGAGCCTGTCTCTTTTTACATTTCACTATTATATTTATAAATAGTCCGGTCCCGGAATAATCTGCCAATACAAAGAATAAAGATACTCGGCATCTTTCTTCTCTAGGAAATATTTCTTTTCCTTAAAATAAATACAACAATGCGTTATATCCAAATACATACTAATTCCTTTCCCTTCTTTATTTTTAACATAAAGAATCGTTGACCAATCATCTAATGTCTTTCCATTAAACGTTATTTCTGTCTTTTCTTTTGAATTACTCTCTTTTTTTATATCTGATGTTAATATTCGATATACTTTCTTCTTTTCTTTTTTGGTATCCAATTCACAAGTCGGAAGTCCTAATGTGCGAATTTTTCTGATTGATATTTCCAACGTTTCCGTACATCTTTCCCATTCCCCCCATCATTAACCATTACAATAACTACTTCTGTCATATCTTCTTCTGAATCAATCTTGTACTCTTTAAGTTCTTTTACAATCTCTGTTGTTTGATATATTTTTTTGCAGCCAGTCACCCCAAACATGGTCATCATACATATGCCTAAAAGAACCAAAACATATAATCTCTTATCCATACTAATCCCTCTTGCAATATAACTGCTATACCTGCCTCTTTTTTATCAGATATTTACTCCCTACTTTACTAACGTTACAGATCATTAAGCTGATGCATTATTTTGTTTGGACTGCTTTATAAACGTTCTAAAAAAATTTTATTTTTCCATACCAAAAGCCAGACAAAGATCTTTTTCCCTCCAGATCTCTGTTCGGCTCTTGTTTATAGTCAGCATTTTTTCATTCATTTATATTTTATCACGCATTTTGCTCCGAAAACCAAAATGTGGGACGAATCGACAAAATTGGGGGATGAATGGTCAATTTCACTGAAAAATCACCATTCATCCCGTGTTTTTGTCATTTCGTCCCTTTTGGCGATACTACATTTTCAGCTCATTTTTCTTAATTCAAAATCTCTTTTTGTAAATAAGATCGCTCTGATTTTTTTAGAGTGGATTTCTTTTTTATTGCTTTTACATATTTTTCGTATTTGTTATTGGAAGAGTCTGTATTTTGCATTTCCAATGCTGTTTCCGTTGCAACAAGCCCATATGGTTGCAGCACTTTTTCTACTTCGTCAACATTCTTTGCTTTTTCCATCGCATTTTTCACAATCTTTTTTCTATCTTTTACCATGTCGGAAAACTGAGTAACAAAATCTTTAGAATCTTCCCATGCATATTCAGTTTCTTTTAAATTGCAATCCATAATATCTTCCACTGCCAAAGCTGTTAAATAATTTTCCAAACCACTTCCATCTGAACTTTCCAGATATGTAAGCATTTCCGGCACACGTTTCACTCCCATTTGGATCAATTTATCATATGCTGTATTATCTTTGATATAATCATTTGGATTTGAATTTGCTTGAAGAACCGGATCATCTTTTATTTTCTTGTCAATAATATTCTTCATCTCTTCTACCAGACTTGGTACTGTATCTGCTTTCGCTTTTTTAGGTGTCGCATGAAACTGATATACAAAGCAGCCAATCACCAAAACTGCTACAGCTATACTAAAACACCCAATAAATTTTTTCTTCATACTCATATCTCCTCTCTTGATCGTACTTTGTTATTTTCCATATAATATCTTCTTTTTTCTTGCTGTTCTTTCTTAGCTTCATATACCCCCTGTTTCTTTATTTCAACCTCTGCATATCCCCCGATTTTATAGTTTTATAAGTTATAATCTCACTTCCACCATACACATTTTATAGATGTAATTCAACAGTTTGGCAGAATTAATAATTTTTTGGCAGAATTAACACTTTTTATAACAAAAGCCGGACAGAGATCTTTCTCCCTCCGGATCTCCATCCGACTCCATTTATAATCATCATTTTTTCATATTCTTATGTTCGCCCTCAAGAACAAAGCATAAAACCGATTTTCAAATACATTTATACCGATTGGTCTATCTAACATAGGTACTATGATCTATAAACGAATCAGATTTTTTATCATATTGTAATTTTTGTGTAACCAATCCGATTTTATTATTTGCTGTATTCCAGCCAATCACATCTTGTACCAGAAGCATGTCATTTTTTTGTTTGCATGTTCTTATCCCTACTAATGGCGTTTCACTATCTTTTCCTTTATGAGTTATTGTGTATGTTTTGTCGTTACCCAATACACTAATCTCTACCTTTCCGGCATGATAGCTTACGGAGATATCATCATCTCTCCACAATGTATCAGGTGTTGGTATCTCCGTCCAGACTCCATCACTTTTTCTAAATACCTGAATATCCGAAGCACTTCCTGATGCTCCTCCCCTTAAAGCCATAATCATTTCTTTTTTGCCATCTCCGGTGACATCTGCCATACTGACTGTCGGATGTGCATAGCCAGTACCTATTGACACTCTTTTTAATACAACCTGTTTATTATTTATAGATATTTTTGTATCTGTAATATCTTTTTTGTTTTGACGGATAATCATTTTTTGTTTTGTACCATCAACTAAAATGTTATCTTTATAGGTTGTTGTGTATTTTGCTGTTTCTTTTTTCTTTGTTGCATCACTTTTTTTCATCTCTGTTGCTGTAGGAGCCGATGTAGCATTCTGTTCGTGGTCTGCTACCTCATTTGTTTGTTGTTCATTTTTTGAAGCAGACGCTCCACATCCTGTTAGAAACAACCCCGCTAACAAACATGTCATTAAAATTTTTCTCATGATCATTTTCCTTTCCATCATTATATAAATTTTTTTGTCAATAAAGTACAAACATCAGTCATTCGCATTATCATATGCTTCTTTGGTTTTCTGCCATGGATTATCATCTGCATCCGCACTTATAAGAGATGTTGCAAAAGTATGCTGAAATAATATATACTTTTCCTCTTTATTTATTTGTTTATCTTTCTCATATGTCTTACGAATGACCATATTTCTTTGCTTTTTTGTTAATTGATCGTATCCTTTAGAGCTTAATAGCATCCCTGCCGCAATACATTGCTTATAAATTTCAATTTCTCCTACTTCTTGTTCCGTCTTTTCTTTAGGAATATCTGTATTCATATATAACTGATAGCACGCATCCCATATATCCTTTCTTTTTAGCAGAGCATTGATTCCATTAAATTCCTTTTTTACATATGTATCCCAATCCAGATAAGCATGTTCCTGATCCGCATAAAAACGAAATGCTAATGGATGTCTTGCACAGGCATCTAGCAACTGCTCTGTTGTCATTGCTTTGATCAGTTCTTCCGGTATTTTCGTACCTTCTTCCTTGTTTGCCACTTTATCAAATATCTTATCCCACCATGCAGTATCCTTTTTTCCTTCTGCAATTTTGAAATAAAACTCTCCATCCTTATTAAACCAGTCTGAATATTTCTTTACCAGATCCTTGTGATCCTTTGCAAAGGTTCCCCATAAACTTTCACTTCCCTGCACCTGTTGGTATATAAGCACACCTGCACCTGCTCCAACTAATAAAACGGCTACACATATAGCCAGAATACATTTTTTGGCCTTTCCCATATAAACTTCTCCTTTCTTGATCGTACTTTGTTATTTTCCATATAATATCTTCTTTTTTCTTAGCTTCATATAACCCCTGTTTCTTTATTTCAACTTCTGCGTATCACCCCCGCTTTTATAAATTTTATTTTATAGTTTTATAAGTTATAATCTCACTTTCACCATACACATTTTATAGATGTAATTCAACATTCTGGCAGAATTAATGATTTTTTGGCAGAAATAGCATCTTTTTTTACTTTTATTTACATATTTTGTGGTTATATTCCGTATATTTTTGCTGTACTACATTATACTTTGCCTGTGAAACAGAAAGAATATTTCCTGTGGTCAGATTTACCCCATATCTTCTGATCGTCTTAACATATATTGCATTTACCAGAAAACTTTTATGTATCCGCCATGTATCCGATACTGTAATCTGTTTTTCTAAACCATCCAATGTGATACGCAAAGAATATTTCTGTAGTGCATCGTTCTCTAACACCCATATACTGACATAATGCAATTCACTCTCTGCATAGACAAAATTATCCTTTGTCAGGTTCACATCCCCTTCTCTACATATCAATTTCATCTTTTTGTACCTTCTCTTTTTATAACGTTATAATTCAAAAACCCGTCTCTTCTTGACAAAGTCTATATTTTTCTCTATAAATATGACATTTTAAATCATTGTCTTAATATACCAACTCAAAACTTCTCCCCAAGTCTTGAGTTGGAACCCATTTATTATTCTCATTCTTTCATTCTCTTGTTTTCATAGAAAACGCTGCATATTAATTCTTTTCTTTTTTCACTTTTGTATCCATCATACTTTTCAGTTTCTCTGGAACATCCGGTTCATATGCAAAACCTAAACATGCTGCATTAGCTTTCTTTTTTGCAATATATGAAATTGCTTTTAAAGCTACAGAAGTCTTTTTTTCTGATACCATACCAGTCTCCTCCTTTCTTTGTGTAATACCTTCAATATAATAGATACATCGCAATTTTCAATCCCTTATGGCACGAACAGCAATCTAAACAACACAAACAACATTTGAATATCCTTTTTAACACAAGTTCGTCTTAAAAAAGATAATTCAAGGCAAACATATATTTTCGGCATAAACAGCACTTTAAACAACACAAACAACAATCCGGCTTCTTGAAAATAGTCCATTTCACTGCTAACATTAAGGTATAACTATCTACCAGAAAGGAAACATTATGTTACACGGGATTGCATTAAAAATTACAGAACAACTGGTCAAAAATAATACAGACGACCAAGATATGATTGATATTTACATATATGGAACAGAATGTATTTTAAATTCATCTATAACAATTTTTTTCATTCTTATCGCTTCTTTTTTCATGCATCAGTTTCCACAAATCTTAATCTGGCTTGGCGCATTTGTATTGCTTAGAAATCATTTCGGTGGCTATCATGCTCCAAATCATTTTCTATGTATTACTATATCCTCTTTACTTGGGATTACCGCTATGCTTTTTCATCATTTTCCCATTTATTCAGCTCCTCTGTTTGTTCTTATTTTATATATTATTTCCGTTTTATATACAGTATTTCTTGTCCCTGTAAACAACCCTAAAAAACATCTGTCTGATCACCGCAAACATATCGAAAAATTGAAAAGTATCATAATACTTCTTATAGAATTTACCATTTGTTTTTTTCTTGCAACGTCCTGGACATCTTATATAACAATATCAACATTAGACACAATTCTGCTTTCTTTCATAAGTATTTTGTCAGATCATATTCACTCATTTTCTCAATCCACCAGGCACGAGTAGCATTCTAAACGTCCCAAACGACATACGACACTTCTTGCTTCTGTTATTTTGAAATGATACTATGGATTAGAATGAAAGTTTTGATTATACAATGGAGGATTTGAAATGCTTTATCTGTTTTTACAGCTCTGGGAAATTATGATCAATGGGGTAGAAGCTTTTTTATACTATCTGCTGGTCAAAAAGAAAATGAAAGCAAAAGAAATGCCATACCGCTCGCAGAAAATAACATTATTTTTATGCTGTCAGGTGGCATTGTTATATGTGTTTAATCATTTTGGTGTCTCCACTTTAATAACGATCAGTTTTTTTGACATAGTACGTTTCCTTTTTACAATTTATTTCTTTTATACATCGTTATTTCCATGTTTGTTTTGGATCATTATCTATACGATACTTTGTATGCTTGCTGATATGATGACCATTTTGCTTCCTACTGTTTTAGCAAATGTAAATGTAAATACGATATTACTGGGCGGAGCTTTTCGTATACCGATCACTTTTGCCTATATCAGTCTGCTGTCGCTCTTTATCTTTTTGATAATACTGCTGACGGATAAGCAATTATTTTTCACTCTGCGTCAAAAAATTGCTTTCTCTTTTCTGTCTTTGACAAGTATGATCGTTGCGCAATATATTTTTGCAATCACTTTAAAAGCAACGACAAAAAAAGTTACCCGCGAAATAGCAAACAGCCTTGGAATCATCTGCTTCCTCTTTGTGATTCTTTTTGTATCACTGTTGGTCTTTGTTTATCAGCTTGGTGTGGCAAAACAAAAAAACATAACCTATCTGGAAGAAAAAGCACAGTTTGAATTAGAGCAGGCACAGTTTAATAACATTTTAGAAATGACACATGATCTGCGCACATTAAAGCACGATATGAATCTGTATCTTGATACGATTGAAATTCTCGCTTCTCAAAACAAAAACGATAAGCTGTTAGAATACATTGCTGATTACCGCAAACATATTGATAACGTTCATCATTTTTTAAGCACCGGAAATACGGCTATTGATTGCATTGTTTCAACGAAGCTTTCTGCCGCTAAGCAAAAAGGGATTCAGGTTTCTTATTCTATTTTACTGCCTCAGAAAATCCCTCTTGATGATATCAGCCTGTGTTCTCTGATCGGAAATCTTTTTAATAATGCGATCGAAGCATGCGAAAAGATCTCCCCGGACAAAAAAGACCGGTGCTGGATCAATTTCACGATACAGCCTTATCAAAACATGTTTGGCATCTACATGGAAAATGGCAGTAACGGAGAGTATCTGTTTGACAAAAATGGTATGCTGCTCTCAACAAAATCCGATACAGCCAAAAAACGCCTGTCTCATGGAATCGGACTAAAAAGAATACAGGAACTTGCAGAACAGGCAGACGGCCTGATTGATATTAATCCGGGCAAGGAGGATTTTAAGCTGCATATTATGATTCCTTTGCTTGAGAAAGATCCTGACAAGGATCCTGACGGATCAACAAACTGATGATATGAAACAGGGGAGGTATTTATCATGATTTTTGAAATTGCTATCGTAGAAGATCAGGCAACTGCCAGTGAAACGCTGACCGATCACCTTGACACATGGGCAAAAGAACGCGGGCATCAGATTTCCTGCCACGTATATTCTTCCGGAGAGGAACTTTTTGACGCAGAAGACATAATAAAAAAAGCCGATATCTTTTTTCTCGATATCAGGCTTTCTTTGGAAGATGATCCTGCTATTATGAACGGTATTCAGATCGCACAGAATTTACGTGCCAAGGGCTTTGACGGAGAGATCATTTTTCTGACTGCTTTTACGGAATATGTCTTTCAGGGATATGAAGTCCGTGCGTTCCATTATCTTTTAAAACCGGTCTCTTTTGAACCTCTGATGCGCTGTATGGATGCACTGACAAAGGATCATTCCAATCAATGTTATATCTTTAATGACTATAAGACCACTTTGCAGATCCCATATAACGAGATCATCTGCTTTACGAGTCTTAAACACTCTGTAGATATTCTGACAACAAAAGACATATTCAAACAGAGATCTACTCTGAATACCATTGCCGGTTATCTCCCCGACTGCTTTATCCGCTGTCACCGTTCTAATATTGTAAATATGAAGCACATCTATAAGATTGAAGGCACTACCATCTCGCTTTCGAATCACCTGACGCTGCAGATCGGACGATCCTACTTAAATGATGTTCGAAAAGCCTTTATGGCATTTGCGGTACGAATGCGCTAATACTGCTATTTCTTTTCTGAACCGGCTTTTACACACTCTTATACTGTGCTTCATACAATTCATAATATTTTCCATGCTTTTGCAAAAGTTCTTCATGCGTTCCGGCTTCTGCGATACCGCCATCGCTGATATACATGATACAGTCTGCATTCTGTATGGTTGACAGACGATGTGCAATGATAAAAGAAGTTCTTCCTTTTAAAAGGTGGTTTAGGCCTTCCTGCAAGACGATCTCTGTCTCTGTATCAATGCTTGAGGTTGCTTCATCTAAGATCAGGATTGCCGGATCTGCTAAAAGTGCTCTTGCAAAAGAGATTAACTGTCTTTGTCCTACGGACAGACGGCTTCCTCTTTCATTCACCTGTGTCTGGTAACCGTCCTCCATTTGCATGATAAAATCATGTGCGCATACTGTCTTAGCAGCACGGATCACTTCTTCATCCGTTGCTGTCTTATTTCCATATCGGATATTATCCATGATCGTTCCACCAAAGATGAAACTGTCCTGCATCATAACACCCATCTGTTTACGCAGGGAACGAAGAGTCACTTTCGAAATGTCCACACCGTCGATCAGGATTCTTCCACTATCCACATTGTAGAACCGGCTGATCAGATTGACGATCGTGCTTTTTCCCGCTCCGGTCGGACCTACGAATGCAATGGTTTTGCCCGGCTCAACGCTGAAATTAACATCCTTTAAGATTTCTACTCCTTTTTCATAACTGAATGTTACATGTTCAAATTCGAGTTTACCCTGAATGGCAGGCATTTCGATTGCATCTTTGGCATCCTTTACTTCTACCGGCTCATCAATGGTTTCAAAAATCCTTTCTAAATAGGAAACTGCTGTGACCACGCTGTTATAAAAGCTTGCGATCGTATTGATCGGTGCCCAGAAACGGCTGATATACGCTGTAAATGCGATCAGCACACCAATACTGACACCTGATACATTGCCATCTATTATATAATGAACACCCAGCACGTAGACAAAGGCTGTTGTGATCGTTGAGATCAGGTCGACCATTGGCCCCATTGCGAAGCCATAATACGATGCATGCATCCAGGAATCTCTATAGTTCTGACTCAGATCATTAAAGATCTCTGTATTTTTATCTTCCCGGACAAATGCCTGTGTCACACGAATACCATTGATACTTTCCGAGATATATGCGTTCAGATTCGATTGTTTGTTGCTCTGTATCTGCCATGCCCGACGCTGTCCTCTTTTGATCAGCACAATGAACAGAAACAAAAACGGCAGTCCGCACAGACAGATCAATGTTAATCGGACATTCATATAAAACATAAAGCCAATAATAAAAAGTAAGTTAAACAGATCGGTGATCGTTTGTAAAATACCATTGGATAAAATATCACTCAGGTTATTTACATAATTGACTACACGCACCTGAATCTTTCCATGTGGCCGCTCATCATAATAACTAAACGGAAGTTCTTGCAGCTTTTCAAAGATATCTTCTCTTAATTGATGTATCACATCCTGTCCTACATGCATGGTCAGTGTGATCTTTAAGCGAATGCAAACAACAAGATAGATACAGATCACTGCTGTCAAAAGCACGATTCCTACAATCCCTGTTATATTTTTATCCGGAATATATACATCCATTTCAAGCTGTAAAAACTTTGGCAGAAATGTTGATAAAAATGCAGACGACAGCATCAAAAATAAAGCAAGAAGCATCTTTTTCTTATGTGGTGCCACATATTTTGCCAGCCGCTTTACCTGATTGATATCAAACTTTTCTTCTAAGACTTCATCCATATCATAACGGTTTCTAGCCATTTATCTATACCATCCTTTCCTATACAGACTCTTTTCAGAGACTGTATATCTCTTTTTCATTTCCTGCTTACTCTCTGACCGCATCGGCTGCTTCCGGGAACTGGTGTTTATATACGGTAGCGTAATAACCGTTCTTCTTAAGAAGCTCTTTATGCGTACCATGCTCAATGATCTTTCCCTGATCCAGTACCAGAATCTGATCCGCATTCATGATCGAAGAAATACGGTATGCAATAATAAAGATCGTGCAGGCATGGTCGATGTTCTCAAGCTGCTTCTGGATATAACTTTCTGTCTCCATATCCACTGCGGAGGTGGTATCATCCAATACCAGAATTGCCGGTTCTTTCAGTAATGCTCTTGCCAGTGAGATACGCTGCTTTTGTCCTCCTGACAGTCCGACACCTCTTTCACCTACGATCGTATCATATCCTTCCGGAAGATTCTGAATAAAATGATTGGCATCCGCCATACGGGCAACTTCTTTGACTTTTTCAAAGCTGATATCCGGCTTGCCATAAGCAATATTTCCTTCGATCGTATCAGAGAAAAGGAAAACATCCTGCATCGCCATACCGATGTTGTCGCGCAGATCATGCATATCATAATCTTTTACATTGACACCATCGACTAAGACTTCTCCCTCTGTTGCATCAAAGAAACGGCACATCAGATTGACTATTGTTGATTTGCCTGCTCCTGTTGTTCCAATAATGCCGACCGTTTCACCTTTTTTTACATCAAAGTTGATGTTTTGAAGAATATCTTCATCATCGGCACGGTATGATACATTTTTGAAGGTCACATTTCCTTCTAATTTTTTATGATTCACAGGCTTTTTCGGACGTTTGATATCCGGTTCCGCACTGTAAGTATCATAGATTTTTTCTACAGATGTAGTAAATCTCTGCACATCATTGATCCACCATCCTGCCATACGCAGAGGAACTGTCAGCATCCAGAGATATCCGTTTACTGCGACAAGATCACCGAGTGTCATCTGCCCTTTTACTACCATGATACCGCCAACAAGCATTAAGATGATCGTTAAAACATAAGATAAAAACTCAAATACCGGCACATATCTTCTCCAGATCTTTGCAGCTCCTAATTCTGCTTCTCTGTATATGTCATTTTGCACATTGAATTTTTCCTTTTCATAATCTTCTTTTGCAAATGCTTTCACCACGCGGTTTCCGCTGATATTTTCCTGTACAAATGTGTTCAGACCGGAAAATGCATCACGGCATTTCTTAAATGCAGGATGTACACTTTTTGCCTGCAAATATGTTGTAAGTGCTGCCAGCGGCAATACGATCACCATGCAAAGTGCCATCGGAACATTGATTGTAAAGATCAGGACCAATGCCAGCACAAAATATAATATGTTTTCATAAATCGTATAAATAACATATGCCACAAAATGACGGATCGCATCCATATCACCGGTCTGTCGTCCCATCAGATCTCCGGTTCGGTTCTTATTATAGAAAGCAAAATCTTCCATCAAAAGCTTGCGGTAAACCTTATCACGCATCGCATAAAGAACTCCCTGTGAGCTGGTTTCAAAAAGCACCTGTGAACTAAACCGGCATACCCCCTTTACGACTACAAGCCCGACAAGGATCCCGACAAGCGGAATCAGATATTCTGTCTTTCCTCCTTTGATCACGGTATCTACTATAATCTTGGAGATATAGGGACTCGCCAGTGCCGCTGCTGCTAAGATCGTAACTAAAACCATGCCAAAGAGCATACGCAGACGGTATTTTTTCAAGAAACCATAAAACCATTTCATCGCTGTCATCATCTTCTCTCCTCTCGCTTTTTCCTATCGTATATGCATATTCCATTTACCAAACAACATCCAAATCTTATACCAGATCTCACAACACAATGTATGTCACATATGATATCTAAGTGTTGCAGTTTTATTTTGAGTTTTGTCTTTTCAGAGACACGACGGCTGTTTAGAATATCTGATTTTTAAGCTTTTTTGCTTATTGGGCGCGGGTCATAACTATAGGGGCGACTCAGTCTGAGTAGCATTGTTGTTTGGGACACGCTCCCGCTTCGCAAAGCCACGTAGCGCACACGTAGCACTGCAAAAAGCAAATACTTTTTTGCAGTGCAAGTGGCGACGGTCTTTGAGATTCCCAAACAGCAATGTACATCAGACCGGCCTTGCCCCTATATCAGATGAGAGCGCCCATAATAAGAGCAAAAAAGCAAAAAATCTTAGATATTCTTGACAGACGAAACAGTGCCTGAAAAGACAAAAACAAAATAAAACTGCCAGACACAGACATTACATATGACATACATTGTGTTGTGAGAATTTGCCGTTCTTGTGATGTTGTTTCGTAAATGGCTGTTCTTTTTATCTTTTGCAAGTATACATATTAATTCCAAGAGATAATATAATAGTATGATACAAAAATAGAACAAATCTATTTTCTTTTCTCTTTTGCTTGATTCTTTTTTCTTGACTTCTTTTTTCCCTTTTGGCAATATAGACGTATATCACACAGAAAAATCAGTTTATTTCAGATTTGATGATAACAAAATAGTATTAATTTTCATCATAATAATTTTATTACATTTCTATTTTTTATCAATTATCAATCAAGGAGAGAAAGTATGAGGAATCTATTTGAATATACGGACGGGTTGAACCACCCGATGGAAGCTTTTTTTCATATCACTAATGATCGTAATTTTCCAATCCTTCCGCATTGGCACTATTTTATTGAGATCATTTATCTGACCAAAGGACATATCGAAGCAACTTGTGATCAGGCAGTTTATGTGCTGCATCCCGGAGATATGATCATTTTCTGCCCGCAAAAGATCCATTCCGTGGATGTCCTGAGTGATCCTGCTCTTCCGTCCGGCTATTATAAAGAAAAATCGACTGATGAATGCCGGCTCTATGATCAGGCTTCAAAAGCTCTGACAAATCCGAAGCATAATGCGATCTATCCGATCCTGCGTGACCAGACGATCGCACAAACACCGCAAACGGATATTCATTATGATGTCCTAAAGTTTGACCTTAACTTTTTGCAAACCGGTAATCAGTTCAAAACCAGTTTTTCGAGAACACTTCTCTACGCATTTGAACAGGATCCGGCTAATATTTTCTTTTGTAAAGACCGAATGACCGGTTTTGATGCCGGTGATCTGATAGCTTCTTGTATTCATGAAATGCGTAAGCACCAATATGGTTACGATATCATGGCAAGTTCTTATACTGCTGCCCTGTTGACTAATATCATGCGGCTCTGGAAAAAGAACGGGATCGACTGGAACCATCACAAGACACAAAATGCTTCGGGAAGTCAGGCTTTTGACGAGATCACGCAATATATTGACAGCCATTATAATGAACCCCTGCAGGTTCAGGAGCTTGCAAACCGCTGCAATATGAGTTATTCCTATTTTGCTAAACTGTTTCGCCAGACATATAACCAGTCCTGCAAAGAATACATTGAATTTATCCGGATCAGTAAAGTAATGGATCTGTTATATTTTACCGATTATGATCTGACTTATATCAGTCAGGAAACCGGATTTGCAGATTGCAGCCATCTGATCCGCACATTTCGAAAAAGAAAGGGGATCACTCCGAAACAATGGAGGAAACAGAACCCACAAGCATCAAAGTACATTAATTTGTAAAGATCAGTGGCGCAAAATCCTATTAAGGAAATAGTCCTTCGGAAGCATTCGGAACTTTTGACACCATGATGTTATCATGCAATTTGCTAAAAGCAACCGGTAGCTTTTCAGCAAAAATGTCAATATTTTTTTCTAATGAAACTGTGTATATTAAAAGAACAACTTGTAAAGAAACTATGTGATCTTTATCTGTAATTATGATCCGTTTGGAAAAGGAAGATGTTTTTACCGTTTTGAAAATGTCTGCGTTGACGATCCATCCCTGAAACTGAAGGACGATTCCGTTAAGATCATGATCAATCCTTACGGAAATGACACGAAGCAATTCGGAAAAGGATTTGCCGCATTGATGAATTTTCTAAAAAACGGTCAGATATCCGATACCTATACAGAATCGCTGAAGGACGAGATCACAGAAGTCAAAGTGAGTGAAGAGTGGAGGCGAAGATATATGAAACTATTGATCAGAGATCAGGAAAATATTGAACTTGGCAGGGAGATGGGTGAGAAATTTGGAAAAGAAGTTGGTGAATTATCAACCTGCGTCCGACAGGTAAAAACTAATATGGAACAATTTTCTGCCAGCCAACTGGCTTCCCTGCTCGGATTTGACCAATTGACCATTGAAGAAATATCAGAAAGCATAAAGGCTCATCCTGACTGGAGCAATGAAAAGATTGCAACAGAACTGTTGGAAGAACGTAATAAGCATAATACGGATGAATCGTGAATACTGCTTCCATACATCGATCCGCTCTTTGATATTATGCATGCTGCTTCAAGCATATAAATCCGCTCTTTTATATCATAAACGTTGCTTCAGGCACATAAATCCGCTCTTATAAAATTTTCGTTTTCCTAAAACAGATTAATCTATGAAATATTCTTTGAGATTTCAAAAAATATTCCTTACGATAAAAGTAGCACTTTCTAGCTTTTTATCTATATTTTCTAAAAATCAAGATACTTTAAAATACACTTATCTTTTTTAATTCAACAAAATAACCTCAGGAAGAATCTTAATTTTATACTAAAATCCGGTTGAAACGCAGCTGCTTGCTGTATATAATAAATACAGAAGCAAACCATTTTTTGCGTGAGCAGCCTGACCGGATTTGATTAGAACGATATTTTTCCCATTCATAAAAAACAATCGTTTGTCACTGACACCGCTTTTTATATAAAGCTTTATTCCGGTTATATAAGACAAGATTCTTCTGCCAACACAAGAAATGGAGAAACATATGACAAGAAAGTACAAAAGACTCGAAGAACTGGAAATATGGGATGATTTTATGTTTGGAGCTGTGATGAGCAACAAAGAACTTTGCAAACATCTGCTTGAGATCATTCTCCAAAAGAAAATCAAGGACATCCGATATACAGAACTTCAAAAAACAATTGATCTGCAATACGATGCAAAAAGCATTCGGCTGGATGTATATGTAGAGGATGATCTGGACTCTGTCTATAATATCGAGATCCAGACAACCGATGAAAAAAATCTTCCTAAAAGATCGCGGTTTTATCAGGGAATGATCGATCTGAACATTCTAAACAAAGGGGAATCCTATAACAAGCTAAAGAAAAGCTATGTGATCTTTATCTGTAATTACGATCCGTTTAGAAAAGGAAGATGTTTTTACCGTTTTGAAAATGTCTGCGTTGACGATCCATCCCTGAAACTGAAGGACGATTCCGTTAAGATCATGATCAATCCTTACGGAAATGACACGAAGCAATTCGGAAAAGGATTTGCCGCATTGATGGATTTTCTAAAAAACGGTCAGATATCCGATACCTATACAGAATCGCTGAAGGATGAGATCACAGAGGTCAAAGTGAGTGAAGAGTGGAGGCGAAGATATATGAAACTACTGATAAGAGATCAGGCAAACATTGAAATCGGAAAAGAACTTGGCGAATTATCAACATGCGTTCGACAGGTAAAAACTAATATGGAACAATTTTCTGCCAGCCAACTGGCTTCCCTGCTCGGATTTGACCAATTGACCATTGAAGAAATATCAGAAAGCATAAAGGCTCATCCTGACTGGAGCAATGAAAAGATTGCAACAGAACTGTTGGAAGAACGTAATAAGCATAATACGGATGAATCGTGAATACTGCTTCCATGTACCAATTCACTCTTTTATATCGTGAATGCTGTTTCAAACATATAAATCTACTCTTTGATATTATGAATGCTTCTTCGAGCACATAAATCTACTCTTTGATATTATGAATGCTGCTTCAAGCATATAAATCTGCTCTTTGATATCATACATGCTGCTTCAAACACATAAATCTACTCTTTGATATTATGCATGCTGCTTCAAGCACATAATTCGCACTTACAATTTCCTCTTTTATTTCATAGAACTATTTATCCGTTCATTCGCTAAAGAAAAGCAAATCCCTATGAACTTTATTTTGAATTCATTTCATAAACAAATCTTAAAGTCATACAGTAAGTCTATGATTTTAGGACAAGATGTGGTATATTTACTTTTATGTGTATGAATAAATCATACCTTGATTTTACAGTTGAAAACGCTATCATGGTATTCATTGAAGTAAAATGTCATTGTATATCAAAAATCCTTCTCGAAATTTTTCATTCAGAAGATTCCGAGAGTACACCACTATAAGAGCAGTTTTCTATTCCACAAAAAGAAAGGTGGCTTTTTGATGAGTCTTTGGTATAACTTTTGGGGACATTTACGAACAATCCTGCATCATAAGAATCTGGTTCGTCATTATTGTTTTCGTGCCGGACTTTATAAGCAGGGAATCATGCATGACTGGTCAAAATATTCTCCGGTCGAATTTATCAATAGTGTCCGCAATTTCCAAGGCGGCAAAAAAAGCCCAAACTTTGGTGAAAAAGCAACGAAGGGATATTCTTCTTCCTGGCTTCATCACAAAGGACGCAACCGTCACCATTTTGAATACTGGATCGACTTCACTTTAAATCCCGATGAGGGCTTGCAAGGAATGCCAATGCCGACCAGATATGTGTTGGAAATGTTTTGCGACCGCATCGCAGCAAGCAAAAACTACAATCGTAAGAATTACGATGATTCTTTTCCTTTAGCTTATTATGAAAAGAACAAATCCCATTATATCCTGCACAAGGATACAAAAGAACTTTTGGAACGTCTTTTGCATATGCTTGCCGATGAAGGCGAAGACAAGACATTTGCTTATATCCGCAAAAATATAGATTGGAAACATTCTCCAAAATGGTAATCGTGCAATCACCTTAGATAAAATATTTTAAATTATCAACAGACCAGAAAATAAAAAAGTGCAAAGCCAGCGCTTTGCACTCCAAGAATTGCTAAAGCAATTCTTGTTGGTGTACCACCACTGTACGAGCAGTTTCCTATTCCATAAAAAAGTGCAAAGCCAACGCTTTGCACTTCAAGAATTGCTAAAGCAATTCTTGAAGTGCACCACTACCATACGAGCAGTTTCCTATTCCATGAAGCAGATGTATCAGAAAAGCCGGTACATTCATTTTTGAAGCTTTAATAAAACAGATACAGAGAGGATACATTTTATGTTATTGAATTTTTTAAAAAAGAACAAACATGCTCTTTTTGCATTATATATCCCGGTTTACATGCATTTTTTTACATGGCTGGAAGCAAGAAATGATGTATCTTTTCAACCGATCCATTGTTTTATTGATGCTATCATTCCCTTTAATGAACTTTTTGTAATTCCGTATATTTTGTGGTTCTTATATGTGTTAGTTGTCATTGTATATCTTTATTTTCAAAAAAATCACTTAGAAGACTATTATCATTGTGTAATCACTTTGATCACAGGAATGACAACCTGCCTGTTGATCTATTACTTTTTTCCTAATGAACAAAATCTTCGCCCGGAAGCTTTTGCACATCCAAATATCCTGACAGATATTGTACAATTCATTTATGATAGTGATACGCATACAAATGTCTTTCCAAGCATTCATGTCTTTAACGCTGTAGCGATCCATGTAGCCTTGGTCACAAGTCCACGGATCAAAAAGATCAAATGGCTGCGACCGGCTTCATTGCTGCTTTGCTCTTTGATCTGTCTGTCTACAATGTTCTTAAAGCAACATTCTTTCTTAGACGTGATCGCAGCTTTGCTTTTGTATCTGCTGTATGCAACCTTGATCTATAAAGTAATCCCGCAGTGGAAAAAGAAGCAAAAAGTGCTGTCAGATTAACAATTAATATGACAGCACTTTTTGCTGACATTCCCTTTTTCTAACTTTTATACAAGTAGTTTGTTCTCTTATGGCATACTTTCTTTTTTCAGTTTTATGCAAATGGTTCGCACTCTTTTTGCAACCACTCTTTTTCTTCTTCATTCAGATATGGGCTGATCTTTTCGTATACCTCCCGGTGATATGCATTCAAGCGTGCAATCTCTTTTTGGTTCATTTGTGATATGTCAATCGCTGCACGGTCAAAAGGAACATACGTCAATGGCTCGAATCCCATAAACTGACCAAATTCATTTTTTTCTTTCTTTACACAAAGGATCAGATTTTCCAGACGGATTCCAAACTTTCCTTCCAGATAGATTCCCGGTTCATCCGATGTGATCATACCTGCTTCCAGTACCGGATTTTTGCCGGGGCCTGAAAGGATTCTATAGCGGAATGCATTATTACCTTCATGTACATTTAAAAGATAACCAACACCATGTCCGGTGCCATGATTGTAATCACAACCCATTTCCCACAAAGGCTCGCGCGCTGCATAATCCAGAGCCACACCGGAACAGCCATATAAGAACGTCGCATTGCAAAGATTTAGGTTACCTCGAAGAATGGCTGTATAATATTTCTGCTGTTCTTTCGTCGGCTTACCAAGTAGAATCGTTCTTGTAATATCTGTCGTTCCTTCCATATACTGACCACCGGTATCAAGCAAAAGAAAATTCTGCTCTTTTAAAACCGCATTGGTTTCTTTCGTTGCAGAATAATGTACGATCGCACCATGTGCTCCGTAGCCTGCGATCGGATCAAAGCTTGGTCCAAGGTAATGCTTTCCTTCCATTCGAAATGCCTCAAGCTTTTGTGCCGCTGAAATCTCAGTAATCGTTTCTTTTCCGATATTTTTCTTTAGCCAGTAAATAAAACGGGTAACAGCAACTCCATCTTTGATATGTGCATCTTTTTCATTAGCAATCTCTGTCTCATTTTTAATGGACTTCCAATACGTAACCGGACTTGCCATATCCACAATTCTTGTGTTTTTCGGAAAGTTTTCCACAATTTCATGGTTGATTGTGCGTTTATCTGCGAATATCTTGTCTCCTTGTGGAAAACTCTTCGCATAATCATAAACCGCATCATACTCACGCAAAATAATACCATCTGCTTCTAATTGCTGCTTTTGCTCCTGATCGAAAATATCATTTCCCGCAAAAAGAAAACATTGTTCTTTTTCAACGACCAAATACGATAAAACAACCGGATTACATGGAATATCATTTCCTCTGATATTTAAAAGCCACGCAATGTCATCAAGCGAATTCAGGATAAAATGTGATCCGTTCCATTTCTCCATAAATTTGCGTACTTTTTGCAATTTACTCTGACGGCTTTCGCCTGCATAATCTTCTGATAATATCCATGCTTTTTGATGGAGCAGTTCCGGTCTGTCTTTCCAGACAAGGTTTGCAATATCCGGTGAAGTGACCAATCCTGCACTCTTGCGGCTAAGCATTCTTACTATGCCTTCTGCCCATGCCTGTGACACCAGTCGTCCGTCACATCCCAGTTTTCCGCCTTCCGGCATTTTTTCATAAATGAAATCATTGAGCTTTATCACACCTTCCTGACCGGAACGATATAATGTGATGCCACTGCCTTCTAACTGCTTTTTAGCCTGTAAAAAGTATCTGCCATCTGTCCACAGTCCTGCTTCCTGCTGTGTGATCACTAATTCACCTGCAGATCCATCAAAGCCGGATAAAAACTCTCTGACTTTAAAATAATCACTGATATATTCCGATCCATGAAAATCATTTGTCGGTACATAATACAGATCCATTTGTTCCTTTTCCATCTGCTTTCTGAACTCTGCTAAACGTCCACGAATATCCATTCCTGTCATCTCCTATACTATTTGCCATTCTTTTCATTTTTATCTTAATAAGGATCTTTTCTTCTTTGTTACCATTCCTATAGTGTTCTGATCACATCAGCTTCTCAGGCTTTTCTCATAGCTGATAAAATATCACTTAACCGGGCAAATTCCTCTAACGATAAACGTTCTCCACGAATCGTCGGTGCCAGTCCCATCTGCTCTAATGCTTCTTTTGCCTGCTCTTTCGTAACAGGCAGACTCGCATCATTTCCAAGACCATTTTGCAATGTCTTTCTGCGTTGGTTAAATGATGCGCGAATAACACGAAACATAAATTTTTCATCCTGCACCTGTATCGGATTCTGCTTATGACAGGTCAGTCGGATCACAGCACTTCCTACATTTGGCCTTGGCATAAAGCAGTTTGGCGGTACATTCGCAACAATCTCTGCCTTTGCATAATATTGTACTGCTAACGAAAGTGCACCGTAATCCTTTGATCCGGGATCTGACTGCATACGGTCAGCCACCTCTTTTTGCACCATAACGGTAATGCTTTCTAAAGGTACATGGCTTTCAAACAGCCCCATAATGATCGGTGTAGTAATATAATATGGCAGATTTGCGACAACTTTAATCGGTTTACCATCATTATATTCCTGTGCTGTTTTTGCAATGTCTAACTTCAAAATGTCCTGATTGACCACCGTAACATTATCATATGCCGACAATGTATCCTGTAAGATCGGGATTAAATTATCATCAATCTCTACCGCCATGACCTGACGTGCATTTTCACAAAGATACTGCGTCATTGTTCCGATTCCCGGTCCGATCTCCAGCACAAAATCGTCTTTTGTAATTCCTGCCGACTCAATGATCTTTTCAAGTACATGTGTATCGATCAGAAAATTCTGACCAAACTTTTTTTGAAAACGAAAATTATATTTCTGTAATATTTCAATCGTATTTTGCGGAATTCCTAATGTTGCCATCTGCCACATCCTTTCTGTCTTTTGCAGACCTGTTATCTTATCCTATCAGCTTTCTTCTCTGTTGTATTTTACTATCTTACTCGAAGCCGTTTTGCTTTTCATAACTTTACTGTGCTTTGCCTATCGCGTTATCACCTCTGTTAAGCAGCAATTGCCTTATCTATGGATTTACTGTTCCTATTCTCCAAAGCTGCTTTTCTGCATTCTTCTTATAGCGTTATCCAGCGGTTACTTTTTCTATATTCTTCTTATAGCGTTCTCACTTCTGTTACCCGGCAACTACTTTTTCTATCATGCTATGACTCCTATTCTCCCTGTCTAAATGCGATACATCTCTTTTGCATTTTTCGTTGTCACGGCAATAACCTCTTTAGCTGTCATTCCTTTTAACTGCGCAATCTCCTGTGCGACATACTTTAAATAATGGGAAGCATTTCTCTTTCCCCTGTTTGGCTCCGGTGTCAGATACGGTGCATCCGTTTCAAGAACAATACGCTCAATCGGAGTACATTTTACGACCTCTTTTAATTTCTTACCGTTCTTAAAAGTAACGACACCGCCAATTCCCAGATAAAATCCCATATCCAGATAAACCTGTGCCATTTCTTTTCCATAAGAAAAACAATGGATCACACCGCCTATCTGCTCGCCATGCTCTTCCTTTATGATATCTAACGTATCCTGTGCTGCATCCCTGCTGTGGATCACAACCGGAAGTCCTGTCTTTCTGGCAACCTCAAGCTGCTTACGAAACCATATCTTTTGTATATCACGCTTCGGATCTTCATAGTAATAATCTAATCCAATCTCTCCGATCGCTACAACTTTCTCTCTTTTTGCAAGTTCGCAAAGCCAGTCCATATCCTGATCGGTCAGTTCTTCCACCCCTTCGGGATGCACACCGACAGCCGCATAAATAAAGTCATATTGTTCACTCAAAGCAACTGCTTTTTTGGTAGATGCGATCGTTGCACCAACATCTGTAACCAGACCGACACCATCCTGCTGTATCAACTTCAATATATCCTCTCTATCTTCCTCATAAGCCTCATCATCATAATGTGCATGCGTATCAAAAATCACGTCTTCTTCCTCCATTTCTTTTTGCATCTTCCAACAAACACAGCTTTTTCCTTCTGCATGGCAATATGCTCACAAAGCCTCATACCGTGTCAGCCTGCTATCCTTTATGCCATATTTTGATAACTTTCTGCTTTTTATATGTCATCCTGTTATCTCTATACCATATTTTGATAAGATCTGTTTTTTATTGTGTCAGCCTATGATCTCCATGTCATATTTTGATAGAGTTCTGTTTTTTATTGTGTCAGCTTCAACCAGCCAGATGCCATGCTTTGCTATTTTTCTACTTTTTTAAGACACGCCAGCCTGTTAGGATATCTGGATTTTATGGCTTTTTTGCCAGTGGGCGCGGGTCATAACTATAGGGGCGACTCAGCCTGAGTAGCATTGCTGTGTAGGGCACGCTTCCGCTTCGCAAAGCCACGTAGCGCACACATAGCACTTCAAAAAAGCAGATCATTTTTTGAAGTGCAAGTGGCGACGGGCTTAGAGAGCCCAAACAGCAATGTACATCAGGACTGGCCTTGCCCCTATATCAAATGAGAGCGCCCACAATAAGAGCAAAAAAGCCAAAATCCATAGATATCCTTACAGGATGATACAGTGCTAAAAAAGTAGCAAATAGCAAAACATGGCTTGACACCTTACATCTGACACATGAAAACAGAACCTATCAAAATATGGCTCTACACCTTACTGGCTGACACATGAAAACAGATCTCATCAAAATATGACTCTACACCTCACTGGCTGACACATAAAAAGCAGATCGTATCAAAATATGGCTCTATGGCTGACAGGCTGACACATTCCATACATTATCAGGCATAGTGCCGTGCAGAAGGACATAATGCTGTATAGGTTGGAAGATGCAAAAAATTCAGGAGACACCCGTGATTTTTGATACTAAAATCGTATGGGGTATCCCCTGAATTATCATAACATTTTTATTGCGATATGTCTTGTGCTTTTTGAAGATACGATCTTATAGGAAGAAGACCAGCATATCGATCAAAAAGACAGGTATTAAACAGGTTAATGACCATCCCAGATAACTAAAGAATGATGGCATTTTGATTCCGTTTTCCTCTGCGATCGAACGAACCATGAAGTTTGGTGCATTTCCGATATATGTGATCGCACCCATAAATACCGCACCGCATGAGATCGCCATTAAGATGATCTCCGGAATATATCCTACAACCGTCTTGATTCCTTCATGGAAACCTAAAGAAGCTGCTGTGGTAAAGAATACCAGATACGTTGGTGTGTTATCAAGGAAGCTTGATAATGCACCTGTGATCCAGAAGAACTGCCATGGCTTTTCAATACCAAGAGAAGCACCCTGTGCCTTTAATATCAAAAGAGCAGGAATCATAGTAATGAAAATACCAATGAAAAGGATCGCAACTTCCTGAATCGCTCCCCATGTAAAGTTATTTGCTTCACGCACTTCATTCTTCGTTGTCTTATAAGAACCAAATGCTGCCAACAGAATAATGATCACTTCAAAGATTGCAGAAAATTCTAATTTAGCAGCACCGAAAATATGAATACTGCGACTAAAGAATGGAACTGTCTTAGGCAGAACGCCACTCAATACAACTGCACCTACGATCATTACAAGGAAAATAATATTATGAGCACCTGACAGTTTCAAAGGCTTCTTATCTTCACTCTGATCCGGCGCTGCACCATCAGCAAGATCTTTCTTATACGCTCTTGTATCAAGAATAAAGAACAAAGTTAAAAGCAATACAACATTTAAAAGCATAACAGGAAGTAAATGCATACTCCAGAAGAAATCAACGCCTCTGGTAAATCCCATCAACAATGGCGGATCACCCACCGGTGTCAGACAACCGCCGATATTTGATACCAAAAAGATAAAGAATACGACTATCTGTACTTTACGATGACGCCATTTGTTAGCACGGATCAACGGACGAATCATAACCATGCTTGCACCGGTTGTACCGATCCAGCTTGAAAGCAACGTACCGATCAGTAAAAGCAATACATTTAACTTCGGTTTACCAACCAGATCACCTTCCAGACAGATATTTCCTGCTACACAGAAAAGACCAAATAATAAAACAATAAATGTGATATAATCACCAAATACAGTTTCTAATACTTCACTAAACGCTTCGTGTGCTCCTGCATAGAAGATAAAAGGAATCACAAAGGCAAGTGACCACAAAATAACAGCATACTGCTTGTTTTTATCCCACCATCTTTCAATAACCAGCGGGCATACAGCAATACATAATAACAAACCTGCAAACGGAATACAAAAAGCTAATGGTAATGTGCTTCCTATATTCTGCTCTGCTCCCTTTTCAGCCGCAAATGCAACGTTTGGATTTAACACAAATGCGCCCAGGAGCAATCCGATAGCCCATAAAAGTTTCTTGCAACTCTTCATAATATAACGCCTCCTATGTCTCTTTTTCCCGGTGTACCTTCGGTGGCGGCTCAAAACAGTCAATCAAATCCCTTACTGCACGAGTGCGTCATCGTTTTTTCGTATACTATCTCTCGCTATAGCATATTTTGCGTCTGCTTTATCGGACTACATATAAAGCAAAAAATCACTTGAAAAAGTACTTTTCCCCAAGTGCCGAACGTATCTTATCACACTTCTTATTAAAATACAAGTCATAAAATCAATTTGAAGTGTATAAAAACCGGAAAATTTTACAACATTTTCAGCATACTTTCAGATATTTTTACAATATTTCTGACTTACTTTCAGGCTTTTCTGCAACAATTCTATAAAATCTATAAATTAAATCCGGCAAATAAATCGAAAAAAGAAAAAACCATACAAAATTTTCCTTTATGGACAGTAACTATTTTTGACCGGTTTTTGTCTTTTTTTCGACATAAGGCAGAGACACACGAAAAAATCGTCGCAAAAGTTGCTGCCCATCAAATGGGAACAGCGGAAAGAGATATCCTCTGCCATTCAAAACAGGATTTAAAAACAAGGCAGCGACAATCAGTAAACTTCCAACGATAAAACCACCCAGTCCGAAAGCTGCCGTTAAGATCAGACATAACATTCTGAAAAACTTGATCGCATAACCCAATTCCATATTCGCCTGTGTATAATTCGCAACTGCGACAAATGCCATATATAGCATGATCTCCGAATTAAACCAGCCGGAATTTACCGTATAATCGCCAAAAACGATACCGGCAACGATACTAAGCGGCGTTGTCAGCATATTAGGCGTATTGATCGATGCCATCTTCAAACCATCGATCGCAAATTCCAATATCAGAAACTGGATCACCGGTGGTACATTTACTTCATCTTCGATCAAAATAAAATCAAATACCTGTGGTACCCATTCAGGATGTTCGATCAGAAGCAGAAACAATGGTGTAATATAAATTGCAACTATACTCGTTATAATACGTGTCAGACGCAGATATGTGCCGGTGATCGGCGGAAAATAATAATCGTTTGCATCCTCAAGTATGCTAAATAAAGAAGTCGGAATAATCATTGCAGCCGGTGAATTATCCACCATGATCACAATACTGCCTTCTAACAGACAGGCCGCTGTGGCGTCCGGTCGCTCTGTATATTTAAACTTCGGAAATGGATTATACCAGCTTCTCGGAAAAAGCACTTCAGCCAGGCTTTCTTTGTTCATCGACAGGGAATCCACATTAATTTTTTGGATCTTTTGTATCACATTTTGTAAAGCCTGCGGCTTAACGCGATCCTTCATATAGATCACGGCAACATCCGTCTTCGAACTTCGCCCGACATTTTCCATCTGAAAGATCAGATTGGTATCCCGGATCCTTCGTCGTATCAGACCGGCATTCGGGATCAACGCTTCGATAAAACCATCTCTTGAACCACGAAGCACCTTGTCCTTTTCCGGTTCGTCTACATTTCTGCCCGGATATTCTCTCAGATCAAATGCAAGAACCTGCTGATATCCCTCAATAAAAAAGCAAGTCAAACCCGCTAAGACATATTTCACAAAATCCTTTTGCGTCTCAATCGTTGTAATATCAGCAAAAGGTGCAAATTTCCTAACAAAATCATCATATTTCTCCGGCACGTCTTCCGCTTTTATTGAACTGAAAAACTCTAACATCTTCTCAATGACCGAGCTTTTCAAAAAGCCGTCAATAGAATATAATACTGCCCTTTTATTCCCGATCACCAGCTCTTTATGCAAAATATCAAAATTTACATCCAAATGCAGTAATTCTTCGACTGCATTTTTGCGTTGGTCATAATTTCCTCTAAAAACATCCGTCTTCTTTTGCTCCATCTGTATTGATTCTTTTCCTGTCATATCTTTTTCCATAGCATCAAAAGCTCCTCATTTTCCAATGCAATAACTCGTCATTTTCTTCGCTACAAAGTATTAACCAAAAAAGCTTGTTCTATCCCTTTAAAGTACAAAAAAACGAAATGCGTAAAACTTTTCTTTTCCCAAATAACAAAAATAAATGCATCTTCCTAATTCACAAAAAACTATTTTCACACATAACATTTTCTCCTATAATATAATTATTATTTTGTTGTATTTTAAAAGAAAAAGATAATGTACTCTCGGAATCTTCTGAACGAAATTTTTCGAGATGGATTTTTAAACGATATAATCTTCAAGCACAAAGTGCGACAAGCGTGCAACGCTTGGATTTTAGAGTTATTATATCGGAAATCCAGCCGAAAAGATTCGGTTTGAGAAGATACCGAAAGTACATGAAACAACACTACGGAGGAACATATTATGAGTGTGAGTGCATACGATGAGAAACTTTTTGATGCAGCCTGCGAAGATATCATAGAAAAAGAACGTGCCAAAAACGGTATTGGCACGTTACAGGAAAAAACAATGCATGCTGTACTCAAGCGTTTTTATGAACCGGATCACACTCATCAGGAAATACGGATCAATGGATATGTTGCGGACATTTTCCGCGATAATGAAATCATTGAAATACAGACCGGAAGTTTTAATGCAATGCGAAAAAAATTAGATACGTTTCTGGAAGAATATCCGGTAACAATCGTGTATCCGATCATTCATACAAAATGGCTGTACTGGATCAATGAAAATACCGGGGAGATCAGCAAGAAAAGAAAATCCCCAAAAACAGGAAAGCCTTTTGATGCATTTTACGAATTGTACAAGATCAAATCCTATCTGACAAATTCAAATCTACAAATCTGTCTAACGTTTGTCGATGCAAAGGAATATCGTCTGCTTAATGGCTGGAGTTCTGATAAAAAGAAAGGTTCGACACGTTATGACCGCATCCCGGTCCGTCTTGTCGACGAGATCCTCTTAGCAAGGAAGGAGGATTACCTATGCCTGATTCCGGAAGGACTGCCGGAAGTTTTCACGGCAAAAGAGTTTGCCAGGAAAGCTAAAATCAAACTTCGCTATGCCCAGACAGGAATCAACATCCTAAGAGAAATCGGTGTAATTAAAAAAAACGGCACAAAGGGACGTGCCTACCTATACAGCATTACAAAATAAAAGCGATAACAACACAAACACAGGCAGTACCGATGTACTGCCTGAATATAAATATTACCCTTATTCTTTTTCTTCCGGTTCTGCATTTCTTTTACGGAACCATTCAAAAGGTTTTGCAAAAAAACTTGCCACTTTATATCGCTTTGTATTCATGATCTCATAATTTTTATCTTTCAGTTCCTGAATACGTGCATTCAACTTCTCAATTCTGCGATCCTTCGATTCAATCTTCTCTGTCTTGGCAGCAAGCTTGGCATTCAGCTCTTTTTTCTGTGCATTTGCCTTCTCGACGTTCAAGCGACGCACCATACTTTTCTGGACCAGAAAATCTCCCGGCGCCCACTCAAGCATATTATGCATATCCGTGTACATCCAACTGTCAAAGAAAAAATCTTCCGTGCATTTTGTCAGACCAAATTCCTCAAAACCCTCTTTTACAAGTTTTTCATATAACATCTGATACGATGCAAAATTTGTCTGAATGTTTAATGCATGATAAAAACCACTGATCGCTCTGTTTAAAAAACTTCTCCTGACCAACTCATAATCCGGCTGCTTTTCTAACAATTCCTTTGTCTTGCAATAGGAATCATACGCACAAAAAACAGTATCAGACGCTTTTCCCGATAAACTCTGCTCATTATTGACACGATAGGAGATCAATACATCCGTCACATAAGAAATGCGTTTTGCAAAGTAAAATGCACTCAATGTAAAGAATGTATCATTCGCCTGACGGATCTCCTGAAATTCCAAATGATTTTCTATAATAAAGCTTCGTAGAAACATCTTATTCCATGGTACATTAGTTGCCAGATTAAAAATATGATCCGGAATATCAGTCTTTTGAAAGACTTCTTTTTCCGGCAGGTAATCCAGACGCAGATAAGCATCGGATGAGAAATATTTTCCTGTCTGGTTATCATATCTTCTGGCAGCACAAATACAGATGTCTGCCTGTGTCTTTTCTGCCTGTAGATACATGGTTTCTAATGCATTCTCCAAAAAGAGGTCATCCGAATCCCAAAAAACAACATACTTGCCTTTTGCATATTGCATTCCATGATTTCTGGCTGCTCCGGCATTTTTATTTTCCTGCTCTACTAACTGAATACGTTCATCTTTTTTCTGATATTCTTTTACAATCTCACGGGAATTGTCTTTTGAACCATCATCCACACAAATAATCTGTATATCCCGCAATGTCTGGTTCGTTACATCATCTAATGTCCGGGATAAATATTCTGCCGCATTATATACCGGCATAATCACCGACACCTTAATATCTTTCATCTTTTCCTCCATGCTATTATGCACTACCCCTGATACAATAAAAAAATAATTGCTTCCTCATTGTACTTGTGCCCTCTTATTCTGTCAAATTTTATATTGCTATTATATTTTCTGATTTTTAAAATTCATATTGCACTCTTCTAAAATACAGCTTCCTGATCACTTTGCATCAGGATATACTTCCTGAAATGACTGATTCATGATCTTTTCAAACTTTGCAAATTCTTTTTTATTATAAAAATACTCTTTTGGCTTGTTTGCAATCCCTAATGCCGCAAACCATTCTTTTTTCAACTTATCAAAAAGAACCTCTTTCTTTGCACCTGTCAGAGTATCCAGATTCCATAAGCTAAAATGAAGCCCATAATTAATATAGTCCTGCTCAAGCTCCTTGTAAAGTCCAAATTTCACCAGATTATCTTTCAGAGCTGTTAAAGCATTGTAAAAACACTGCCATGATTTCTCTCTGGTATTTGATAAAGAATTCGGATTATTTCTTCTCTGGTGGGCAAGCGGTTCATCTAAGATCGTAATTCTTTTTGCCAATACGATCGCCGAAAAAACAAACAGCAAGTCATTTGAGGTGCGCTGCTCTTGAAATTGTAATTCATGTTCTAATACAAATTCTCTTTTAAAAAGCTTGTCCCATGCCCAGCCTACAAATACTTTAAACACATTATCCGTAAAGGTTCTATGTGTCATCGGACGATACGGAGGCAATGCTTTTTCACGTAATGTCCAGCTTACTTTTACGATCTTATCTAAGTCTTCCCTGTATTGATCGGAACGAAAGACGATCAGATCTGCATCTTCCTTTTTTGCCTGTGCATAAGACTTCTCAAGCATATCCAATGAAAAGAAATCATCGGAATCCAAAAAAGAAAGATATTCACCGGTTGCAATCGAAAGTCCGTTGTTACGGGCTGCTCCGGCTCCGGCATTCTGCTGACAGATCACTTTTACTCTGTCATCTTCTTTTTCATATTCTTTCAAGATTGAAAGAGATGCATCTGTTGAACCATCATCTACACAAATGATCTCAATATCTTTCAATGTCTGATTCACAATACTGTCCATACATTGTTTTAAATATTTCTCTACATTATAAACCGGCAGGATCACCGATACTTTTGGATGATTCATATGACACCTCATTTCTTATTTTACAATCTATAACCCTGATCTTCTACCGGGACTTCTCCCGGTCTGTTATCTGAAAAATCTTACTTTGACCCTTTGATCCATTCCTTAAGCTTGCGTGGAATGAACAAAAGAATGCGTCCGATACGGTATGATTTTGAACTTTTGATCATTGCAAGTTCATTCGAAAGTTTCTGGTTCTTTCTTTCTAACTGCATGATCTTCTTGTTGAGTTTTCTTTCGGTTACGCCGGCAACAACCCATACTTTATAAAATGTATCCGGCTCTGCTGCCACTACCTGGATCTTCTTCCATGCTGCTACCGAAAATACAGACGGATCTAATTCTTTCTTCTCTAAGCCGCGCTTAAATTCTGCACTGAATCGTTCCACAAACTCACGACGATATTCCATCCCGATACGACGGATCGTACCGATGTAGTTATTGTATTTCTTATACCAGTACATTCCCTTAAAGCGTTCCCAAAGCTCAGGATGTTCCATAAGAATATCACGGATATGATCGTATTCGATATTCATGCAATATACTTTTTCTCTATTATGAACCGATGAGTTCGGATTATCTCTACGATTCATATAATATGGCTTGTCTACGATCATTGCCCTTGTCGCAAAGATAAATGTCTGGAACCAGAATCCGTTATCCTGGAAAGAAGCTCCCGGTGTCTCATTGTGACGGATATGATGCTTCTCGATAAATTCTTTTTTGTAAATACCGCTCCAGGTATTCATAATATAGCGGATTGCTTCTGTATCCTCGCTTGGGTTAAAAACTTTATTATAATCTTCCGGATTTTTAGACAAATGGTTATAAACCATGTTCATATCATCTTCATCCGTTCTTTTGAAACGATAAAAATCTGCTTTTACAAAATCAAGATCGTTATCCTTAGCGATCTGATACAATGATTCATACATATCAAGCTTAACAAAATCATCCGGCTCAACGATACCGATATATTCACCGGTTGCTTTCTCAAGACCGATATTCATGGCGATACCATAACCGCCATTCTCTTTGTCTACCAATACGATCCTGTCATCTTTTTGCGCATAGCTTTTTAAAATTTCCAAAGAACCATCTGTAGAACCATCGTTGATACAGATGATCTCTATATCCTTCAATGTCTGATGTATCACACTTTCCATACATTCTACCAGATACATCTCTACATTATATGTCGGGATAATTATTGATACTTTAGCCATTTTCCACTCCTTCACCAAATGCTGTTCTTTTTGTTTACTCTGCTTTTTGTGCTGCTGCAGCCTGTAATGCAGCCTCAATTACTTTATCCATATCATAATAACGATATTCGCCAAGACGACCTCCAAAGATCACATTTTCCTCTTTTGCCGCCAGCTCACGATATCCGTTTGCTAACTCTTCATTCTTTTTATCATTGACCGGATAATATGGTTCGTCACCAAGCTTCCATTCGCTCGGATACTCTTTCGAGATCACCGTTGTCGGCTGTGTACCAAACTCAAAATGCTTATGCTCGATAATACGTGTATAAGGCACTTCTCTTTCTGTATAATTAACAACGGCATTTCCCTGATAATTGTCTGTATCCAGTCTTTCATGCTCAAAGCGTACAGAACGGTATTCCAAAACACCAAGCTTATAATCAAAATATTTATCCAACATTCCGGTATAAACCACTTTATCGGCAATATCCGGATTGGTTTTGCGATATTCAAAATAATCGGTATTTAATAAAACATCACAGCCCTCTAACATCTTCTCAACGATCGGTGTATAACCGCCGATCGGAATCCCCTGAAAACGATCATTGAAATAATTGTTATCATAGACAAAGCGAAGCGGCAAACGCTTGATGATAAAGCTTGGAAGATCTTTGCAATCTCTTCCCCACTGCTTTTCTGTATAGCCTTTGATCAGCTTTTGGTAAACATCCTGACCAACCAAAGACAAAGCCTGCTCTTCCAAATTCTTGGGCTCCTTGATATCCAGTTCTTTGATCTGCTTTGCAATGATATCTTTTGCTTCCTGTGGTGTCTTGATCCCCCACATCTTACTGAACGTATTCATATTAAACGGAAGATTGTAAAGCTCATCCTTATATGATGCGACCGGAGAATTGATATAATTATTAAACTCCGCAAATGTGTTGATATAGTCCCATACTTTTTTATTCGACGTATGGAAAATATGTGCACCATACTTATGAACATGAATACCATCTACTGTTTCACAATATATATTACCGGCGATATGATCTCTCTTTTCTACTACGAGACATTTCTTACCTTCCTTTGTCATCTCATGTGCAAATACTGCACCAAATAATCCGGCACCAACAATCAGATAATCGTAATGCATTCTTTACCTCCCCTTCGCATTCTTCCTATAACAAACGCTGTATGCGTTCTGCATCAAACAATAGATACTCTAGGCAATTATAATATTATACCATACACTCTGCTTCTTTTCAAATTTTGAAACATTTTCTAATGTGTATCCTCTTCTTTTTCTGCCTTGTCATCATTTAAGACATTATGCACAATGTAGATCGGTCTGTCCTTGATCTCGGCAAACAGAATCGAAATATATTCTCCGATAATGCCGATGATGATCAATGTGATCGCAAACATAAAGCAAAGTGCCACAATGATCGTAGAATATCCTCCCGGTGCACCATAGACAAACTTGTTGACGATCGTATAGATCATTAAGATCACTCCGCACAATGCGACAAAGATGCCGGAATAAATACCAAGCTTTAACGGCAGATCCGAAAAGCTGCATAATGCATTGATCGAAAAATGCATCAACTTACGGATACTGTACTTGCTTTCTCCTGCTTCCCTGTCTCTTGCTTCAAATTCCAAAGTAGTCTTCTTAAATCCGACACTCTGTACATATCCGCGCAGATAACGTACTTTCTCTCTATAGTCTTGCCGAAGAACTTCGGCTACATTCTTACTGATCGCAAAAAAATCGGAAGAATTATTCTCAAACTTAACCGGTGACATCATATTCAGCACACGATAAAATGCTGCGGATGTGATCTTTTTGATCACCCCTGCACCTTCATTCTTTGTACGGATCATGGAGATCACTTCATAACCTTCTTCAAATTTCTCAATGATTGCCGGAATGCTTTCCGGTGGATGCTGCAGATCGGCATCCATACAAACAATCCCATCTCCGCCTGCATGATCGATCCCTGCGATCATAGCTGCTTCATGACCAAAGTTTCTTGCAAAATTCACTACTTTTACTTTTTCATTTGCCTGTGCAAATTCCGTTAAGATTTCCATGCTTTTATCCTGACTTCCGTCATTGACAAAAACGATCTCATAATCCCATGCACATTTCTCTAAAATTTCGGAAGTCACCTGATAAAAATGCCGTAAAGATAATTCTTCATTATAAACGGATACAACCGCAGAAATCTTCTTATCTTTCATTATTCTTTGTCCTCCTTATTGCCTGTAAAGACAAGAAACTTACTGATAAAGTAATTTCCGATCACTACAAGCACCTGTGTCTCTAATTTTCCTATCATTTTATCCTGACCGATCACGCTGACAGCAAGCCAGACACCACCGACCTCTATAACCAGTGTCGCAATACGGGCACCGATGAATTTGCCCATTTCATACAAAAGTTCTTTGAAAGAATTTGTCTTTGAATGGAACACAAACAGTTTATTAGTCACATAAGCAAACAGGATCGACAACACGATAGAGATCACATTGCTGATCGTAATTCCCAAATCACTGTTCCCTAATGATGTTCCATATGTCAGAACGGAAAAAACGACCAGATTTACTAATGTCGTACATCCACCGATAAACAAATACATAAATGCTTCGCTGCATATGATTTTTTTGATTTTTTGCCACATTCTCTTTTTCCTGCTCTTTCTTTTTTATCTGTACTGCTTCTTTATCAGAATCATTTTGTCCGGAAGACACTTCTTTTTCAGTATCTCTCCTCAGTAGATATTTCCTTTTCGTAGAATCATTCTACCCGGAAGATATTTTCTTTTCGTAGGATCATTCTATCCGGAAGATGTTTTCTTTTCGTAGGATCATTCTATCTAGGAAATGTTTCCTTTTCGTAAAGAAGCAGATATTTTCTAATTTTGTATTTCTTTGGTCTCTTCTTTTGCAAGATAAAAACGTTTCTTTGCTATATACTGCCAGCCAAAGAATACAAGCAGACTGACGATCGTGATCGCAATTCCTTTTTTCTGTCCGGCAAGCCGGTAATGCATCGTGATCGTACTCTTACCCTTTGGCACATGAAATGCCATCATGCCATTGACAACGGACTTTGTCTTTACACTCTTGCCATTGACACGGACGGTCCAATCGGGATCATACGGTACCGTTGTCATGCAAAGCCTTCTTTTATCAGAAGAAATCGTCGCCTTGACATTGCCGTCCGAGAACTCTTTTAGATCCCATGCACTATCCTGAAATGTTGCGATCATTTTTTCGAATACCGGCATATTCAATGTCTTGACAAGCACATGATGATCTGTCTTGCTGTCTTGATCGTCCCGCAGTTCGATCGTCACCGTCTGTCCTTTCTTATAATCTCCAAGATAGACTAAGTTACGATAGAAACGATTAAAATAGATCTGGCGGTACTCTCCGTCGATATACATTTTCTTATCAGGATGGCTGCAATCCATATACATATAAAATGGTCCGTCTGCTGTTGCTTTTGCGGTCCATACAAGCGATGTCTTTGTCTTTTTCATTGTAATCTGTGCATCCTGATACAACGTAACATCTTTTCCCATCAAAAGCTTGGCAGTCTTTCGGTGATTTTCAAAAACATTCGTCTTTGGTGTAAAATCTCTGGCTTTTTCCGATACCAGAAAACCAAGAGACAACGCATACGGATTGTCATATGCATAATAATTCTTGGAATCTGTTTTTTTGCTTCGATAGGTCGAAGTCGAAAGTTTCTTGTCCGTCAATGTATAACGTACACCAAAAAGAGAATCCGAAAAAAGAATCGGCTCATTGTAAGTAAGCTCGGTCGGTGCAACCGCACCCTTGGTATATCCCATGCGTCTGCCAAGATCGGCAAGCTCGGTATTAAAAGTAGAGCTGTAATGCGTAATACCATGATAACCCAGAGACATACCTTCTGATGTCGGCGGAATGCCTCCCTCTCTCCAAAGTGTTAATTTGCTAAATGTTTTTTCAAGTCTGTCGCCTTTTTCAAGCTGTAAACTGTCGATCATATTACTTGTTTCTTTATAATAGTTCGAAACAGTCTTTGCGGATATCACATACGTTCCCAGCTGTTCTTTCATATTAAAGAAAAGCTCTCCTGAAAGTCCTGCAAAGACAAGAAGCAGACAGGCATAACGAGCCCAGACTTTCTTCGTATGCAAAAAGCCGTAATAGCAGATGCCATAAATAGCAAGAAGTAACACGATAGCTATAAGAGCAGTCTTTTTCGCTGATTGCCATTCCAGTACAAGCGTACCGGCGATCAGGATCAGAACGGCAAGGCAAAAAGCGTATTTCTCACTGATCCCTTTTCTTTCTTTGCTGTCATTTTCATTCTGACCGATATATTCCAGACACTGTCCTGCGATCATGACGAAAAGGAAGCTTAGCAGGAACGAATAGCGGAAGAAATACGATCCGACGATTCTGACGCAGGATAACAGCACATCTGTCGTTGTCAGGCAGAAGCAGCCAATCCCTACCGCTAAGAAAAGCAGATGACCGATCCGTATACGCTTTGGAACCGCCTTATGAAGCAGTAACACCAGACACAGTACCAGTACAACCCCCCCGGTATAGATAACCGGATTACTGCTGACATTTGTCTCGGAATAAATATAAAGTGTCGATAATACGGCTTTTAAACTTGTCCGTACTGCCGGAGCAAGCTGTTCTAAACTAAAGTTACTCTTTCCTTTCATCTGTGCAAGGATTGCCGGCAAAAAGAGCATTGCGCTTGTACCAAGACCGAGAAGCATCGTGACTCCATAGGATAGAAAAGAACCCAGCTTTTCCTTCCATGCTCTCTTTTGCATTCCGAGTTCAAAAAGGAACATGATCACAGAGAATGCACATACCATGTACCCGGTATACCAGTTAAAGAGGATTGCTCCGGCTGCAGAGAACAAAAGAAGTGTCGGTTTCTTCTGATATAAAAGCTTATATACACCTAATGCAACAAGCGGAAGCATGATCACTCCATCCAAGAACATCATATTGCTTGCATAAGCAACGACATATTCCATCAAAGCATAGGATGTACTAAGCAACAGATAACTGACCTTTTTCTTTTGAAAACGGATGCTCAGATACAGATACGACGTCAGTCCGCTCAATGCGATCTTTAATAAAAGTGCCAAAGTCACAAATTCTGTCAGATGAGACAGATCAAAGAAATAAACAAGCAGGTTGACCGGACTTGCCAGATAATACGCATACAGTGCGATCGTTGCACCGCCTAACGATTTTGAAAACGAATAGGCAATGCTGCTATTACCATGCATGACACTATGAAGCCATCCAAAATAATCAATATACTGGATTTCCAAATCCCATTTGATCCACGCTCTGTCTCCAAACGGTGTAATTCCCACACAGATACAGGCTGTCGTTGCGATCAGCAATGGCAAAAGAAATGCCACCGGATATAGGATCCGTCTTTTTTTGTTTGTCTCACTTATCATCCTGCTTATTCCTCACGTAATCTGATTACTTCTTTCTGATTATTTTTGATCTTAATTATCTTTTCAAAAGACTTTTCAGCTTTCTTGGAAGCCAGGTAAGCGCACGGCTGATCTTATAAGATCTGGAATTTTTAATCTGCGCGATCTCCTGCGTCAATGCCTGATTTCTCTTCTTGAGCGAATCAATACTTTCTCTCTTTTTGACTACATTTTCTTTCAAACCGTTAATACGCTCGTTCTTCTCCGCAATACGCTGTTTCAAACCATTAATGCGTTCATTTTTTTCAATACGAAGTGCTGCTTTTTCATCACGCACTTTGTTATATTTATTCTCAATTTTTCTTCTCTCATTCAGCACTTTCTCGCGAAAAGCTTCATTTTCTTTCTGCTTTGTCTCACTGATGCGACGCTGGTGCTTCTGGATCTCTAAATAAAAATCTTCAAAAAAGTGTACGAACTCACCGGAAGCCATAACTTCTTCCCACCACTTTTCTGCCATGTCACCAACCATGTCATCCCATGGTTTCCATCGATCCGCAAAATGGATAATGTACGGATCTTTCCCGGCTTCTTCAAACTCTTCTCTTGAAAAGCAGACGGATACTCTCTGATCGGTATCATAATTTTCGGGATGACTGACATAGTATTTATTCATCACATTATATTTCAATGGAAGTATCTTGATCTTACCATAACATGCCACATTCAAAATGTCCTGATCCTGACTGGAGTAATCGCGTTCCATCAGCTTTTCAAACTGCTCTTCCATATGATCTTCCCGCAGTTTCTTCAAATTCATCAAAAGCACTCCGGCATTGATATATTGGTCAAAAACCGGCATCTCAAGACGATCCATGTTACGCTGTTTCTTTTCCGGCGGATAATAATACCCTGCTGCTTTGACACCGGCAATGTAATACTCTTCCATATCCTGTTCATATAATTCTGTCAGATCGTTCTGTACCACAATATCAACATCCAGATACAGGCATTTGTCTATATCCGGCAAAAGTCCCGGCAGTTTCAAACGATAATATGTCGCCTGTGTAATATGTTTAATATGCATATTTACATCTTCGAAAGCATCCTGCATATCAATATATCTGACAAGCATATCTGCTTCTTTGGCGTGTCGGTCGATCACATCTTTATATTTCTGCGGAAAATCATGAGACACCAGAAGTATAAACTCATAACGGGTGTCCTCCTTTGCATGGCGTATCATCGAAAGTACTGAAAAGATCATCGGATATCCATAATTTGCATCTGCTGAAAAAACAACAGGAATCGTATTCTTTGTCATTTCTTAATCCATTCCCTCTCTTCTATTTTTCATGGTTACAAAGTCACTCCATTGTATTATACACCATCTACCGCATACTTGACAATCCTTACCGCTATGCTTACAATGATATATTATGTATAGGTAATGATATTCAGGTATATTATGCCTGATGCAGAAATGGAGAATCAATATGACAAAAAAAGCTTCATATACAATCGCTGTGGCAGGAACCGGCTATGTCGGACTTTCGAATGCGATCTTATTGTCGCAGCACAATAAAGTTTATGCGGTAGATATTGTGCCGGAAAAAGTTGATATGATCAACCAAAAGAAATCGCCGATCGTTGATGTTGAGATTGAAGAGTATCTTGCTGATCGCGATCTTAATCTGACTGCTACTTTAGACAGTAAAGCAGCCTATGAAAAAGCAGACTTCGTAATTATCAGTACACCGACTAATTACGATCCTAAGTTAAATTTCTTTGATACATCCAGCGTAGAAAATGTCATTGAACTGGTAATAAAATATAACCCGGAGGCGATCATGGTCATTAAATCTACCGTTCCGGTAGGATATACCAAATCCGTCCGTGAGAAATATCATTGTAATAATATTATCTTTTCACCGGAATTCCTGCGAGAGGGAAGGGCATTATATGATAATCTCTACCCATCCCGCATCATTGTCGGTGCACCGCAGGAAGATGATTCCTTAAAAGAAGCGGCAAAGACTTTTGCAAGCCTTTTGGCTGCCGGTGCAATCAAAGAAAACATTGATATTCTCTTTACCGAGACAACAGAAGCCGAAGCAGTTAAACTTTTTGCTAACACGTATCTTGCACTTCGTGTCAGTTTCTTTAATGAATTAGACAGCTATGCCGAAGTACACAACTTAAATACGCGTCAGATCATTGATGGTGTCTGTCTTGATCCGCGTATCGGCACCCATTACAACAATCCGTCTTTCGGTTATGGCGGTTACTGTCTCCCAAAAGATACGAAGCAGTTACTCGCTAATTACAAAGATGTTCCTGAAAATCTGATCGGTGCGATCGTAAATTCAAACTCTACCCGTAAAGATTTTGTTACGGAACGTATCTTAGAAAAGGCCGGTTATTTTGTTGGCAATGCCGGAAGAGATGGCACACCGGGCAAGCAGGTAACGATCGGTGTATATCGTCTGACGATGAAAGCCAATTCCGATAACTTCCGCCAGTCTTCAATCCAGGGTGTTATGAAACGTCTGAAGGCAAAGGGTGCTGAAGTGATCATTTATGAACCGACTTTAGATGCTGATACTTTCTTTAACAGCGTTGTCGAAAAATCTCTTACCGCTTTCAAGGAGAAATGTGATGTGATCATCGCAAACCGCTACGCAGAAGAACTTGCCGATGTCGAAGACAAGATCTACACAAGAGATTTATACCGAAGAGACTGATCTTCTGTACTCGGTCGGTGTCATTTGCAAATGTTTCTTAAATTGTTTCATAAAATAGTACGCATTACGATAACCGCATTTGATGGCAATATCATGTACCGACAATGTGGTTGTCGATAATAGTCTCTTTGCACAGTCCATACGGCTTTGTACCATGTCCTGTGTAATACTGACACCAAAAAGTTTCTTATAAAGATGTTGCAGTCCGGAGCGGCTGAAACCGGCACGCTGTGCTAATTCATCCACCGTACATATCTGCTCCGGCTGTGCATATATTTCCATTCGGATCCGTGTTAATTTCTGATTTTTCTTTAAAAAAGACTGTGGCATCACAAATGCTTTTGTCTGGATCGATCTGCTGATCGTATCAAAAAGGATCTCAAGATAATTTTTTTCAATTTCTTCCCGGTAAATTCCAACCGAATAATGTTCTAAGCTCATGCGATGCATCAAAGAAGAAAGTTCTGCTGTCTGTCCGAGATGTAACAACGTATTGGTTGGGATCTTTCTTTCCAGCAGATATGCTTTGTCTGTCTCTTCCGTCTCGGCAAAGAACCAGTCATCTGTATACACTTTGTCTTTTGCACAGTATTTGCAAGGTGTTCCCGGTTCTAAAAGCAGGATCGTTCCCGGCTCAGCCTGCATCTTTTCCTTGCCGATCACAAACTTTGCTGTCGTCTTAATGATCAAAAAAAGCCAGCATTCCAAGCCATCTTCAAAGTCCATCACAAAACGCTCATCATGTGAATGATCATAACCAATCGAACCTATTTTCATAACCATTCTCCTTTCTCTTTCTTCAAATACGCCACCCATATTCCATCCCTTGGGATCACCTGTGCTGTTAGAACCTTTTTTCTGAATTTTCCCGGCTTATGGAGAAACGCTTGCGTCATCTTCTTAGTCTGCGTATCGTATTTCCGGTTTGTTATTGTCTTTTGGGGAGACACGACGGTCGGTTAGGATATCTGATTTTTTAAGCTTTTTTTGCAGGTGGGCGCGGGTCATAACTATAGGGGCGACTCAGCCTGAGTAGCATTGCTGTGTAGGGCACGCTTCCGCTTCGCAAAGCCACGTAGCGCACACATAGCACTTCAAAAAAGCAGATCATTTTTTGAAGTGCAAGTGGCGACGGGCTTAGAGAGCCCAAACAGCAATGTACATCAGGACTGGCCTTGCCCCTATATCAGATGAGAGCGCCCACGATCAGAGCAAAAAAAGCAAAAAAATCCTAGATATCCTTACCGGGCGATACAGTGCCCCCAAAAGCCAAAACAACCGGAAATACGAATGCAATACCCCAAAAAAGAGGACGCAATCAATTTTCTTATATCAAAAAATTCAGAAAAAAGTTCTAAGAAGACAGGTATTGTGTGGATGCTATGTGTGGGTGGCAGAGTTGACAGGGCAGATGGGAGAATGGTTCTTTAGAGCATGAATGTGAACGAGTGCATTGCGAAGAGTTCACGTCCTTCAAAAAAGGTTGCCATCCAGCCATCTTTTGGATAGGATGTCTGAACCGTAAAGTAAATCGCATGTCTTCCGGTTGGTCTTTCGACAACTGTAGTATACACACCATCTTCTTTGCCGATCAAACAGGTTCCGATTTCTTTTCCATCTTCGCTGTCAAGATGAATATGAATTTCGCTGTCACATCCTCTTCCGTCTGTTTTGATTGCAAATTCCATTGTTTTGCTTGCAAGATCTTCTCCAAAGTCAAAGTATTTATATCCGATCACGCTGCCGTCTAAGATGTGTGTCACAACACGTTCCAATACATTTTTTTCTGTAATAAACGGTCCGTTTTTCAAGACACAGGCATATTCTGCCTGCGTGATCTCAAAAGGATATAACGCTTTTGAAAATCCTAAAGAAGTCATTTCCACAGTGGAAAAGTTTCCTTCATCATCTAAGGTGATCGGTTCTACGCATCCTCTCCTTGAAAAGATCGTACCGTTTGTCATCTTATGATAGAAGATATACCACTGGTCATGGATCTGTACGACAGAACCATGGTCATTGCCACCCGGATAATCTATTTCATTGTCAATGATGTATCCCTTATAGCAGAAAGGTCCAAGCGGTTTATCTGAAACGGCATAAGCAAGTCTGCTGCCCTGCTTTGGTGAATAGATCAGATAATATTTCCCATTGATCTTTCGTGGGGAACACGCTTCAAAAAAGAGAGACTTCTCATCCGCAAAGCCATGCTCTACATCCGGTTCGATCGGAATAACATCCTGCACATAGGTGTCCGGTAAGATCTCATACATATTCTGGGGATTGACTTCTGCTGCAAAAGAACGTTGAAAGCCGCAATAAATGTACACTCTTCCATCATCATCCACTAACACACCCGGATCGATAAACTGTCCGTCTACACAGACTTCTTCCGGCATATCATATCGGTATTGCGATACCAGATGAAACGGTCCTTCCGGCTTCTCACTGACTGCTACACAGCCTTTTGCTCCGGCAATATATGCATACAGATAATATTTTCCATCCTTTTCTACAACATCCGGTGCATACAATTCATTTTCTTCGCCTGCCCAGTCTGCATCTGCCAAATGATCCCGGTCATCCTTTGTATGAAAGATGTCTCCGTGACAGGTCCAATGCTCCAGATCATCAGTTGATGCGCTCCAGCATTTTAAAACATGATCACAAAATCTGGTAGAACCGGCTTTATCATGTGAACCATACACATAGATCCGGTCTCCAAATACTCTTGGTTCTCCGTCCGGGATATATTCCCAGACCGGTAAATATGGGTTTGCCATTTTTGTCCTCCTTTTTCCGATAAACCTTTCACGCTTTTTCTACATTTTTATACAGTATCCGTGTATTTTTTTCTATCAGTCTGACTGCTTCCAAATACATTTTTCCATATAGCCACTATTTTTCCTGTTTTCATATATTCTTCGTCTTTTTTCCTATCTCCACTCTAGCATCTTTTTGCACAATAATACATACACTTTTCGGACAGAAACCAGCACAATTTAACACATCTTTTAGCACATTATTACATTGTCAACCGGATAACCGCTTTATAAAATAAAGATAGCAAAGCCGGATGTTGTCCTAATGCAAAAATCCGGCAAAAAGGTAAATTATATTGATGCGTGCTTTGATAAAAAAGCACAGAAAGGAAAAGCATATGAGAAAAAAATGTATTACAGGTTTATTGCTCATTTCTCTATGTACAGGACTTGTGATCCCGGCACATGGAAATGCAGCACAAAAGAAATGGAAACTCAATGTTACCAAGAAAACACTGACCGTTAAAAAAAGCACAACATTAAAAGTCAAAGGCTTTAAAAAGACAGCAAAAAGCAAGATCCGCTGGAAATCCACAAAACCAAAGATTGCATCAGTCAACCAGAAAGGTGTTGTCAAAGCAAAAGCCAAAGGCAAAGCAAAGATTCGTGCTACGATCCTGATCAAAGGAAAGAAAAAAGCAACTTTGACTTGTAATATCAAAGTAAAGAAAGCAGCCAAAACTTCTGTAGCAAAAACAAGTACACCAAAAAGCAGTACAAATCCTGTCGTCTCTGCACTGCCATCCGTGGCTCCAACAACAGTAACACCGACAACTGCTCCAACAGCAAGCAGTATACCAGCACCAACGAAGATCCCTGCTCCGACAAGAACTCCTCGCCCGACGGATTTCCTGTCAAACTCGCAGCTTCCTAACTTACAGCCGGATACTTACGAAACCTATGCACAGACGATCAAAGCAGATGGTGAAAACAATCCGATCACAACAAACGGCTATGTTGCCGATCCGACGGCAATCTCCTACAACGGCAGAATGTATGTCTATCTGACAAACGACCAGCAAAATTATGAACTCGGACTTCGTAAGGGTAACAATGATTATAAGAACATTATGTCAATTCGTGTCATTTCCACTGCTGATATGGTAAACTGGCAGGATCATGGTGTCATCAACCTGACCGGCAAAGATGGTATTTGCAACAAATATGCCGGAGATGGCAGCCACTCATGGGCGCCTAGCGTTGTATGGCGTAACGAAAACGGCAAGGATCGTTTCTATCTTTACTATACAAACAATGGAGCAAACATTAACGTTGTTGTAGCGGATTCTCCAACCGGTCCTTTCCGTGACGAAATCGGAAAGCCATTGATCGAGGGCTGGAACACCAAAAATAACAAAAAAGAAGCATTAGATCCGGGTGTTTTCATTGATGATGACGGCACAGGTTATCTTGCATATGGTTTTACAAACCGTGGTGCAGGTATCATTCAGCTTGGTGATGATCTGATGTCTACAGTCGGTTCCACGATTGACTTAAATGCACCTGCTTTCTATGAAGACAGTGAGTTAAATAAGATCGGTGATACCTATTATTATTCTTACTGCACAGACTGGAATAGCGACAACCGTACCGGAGACTATGCCTCACTGGGACAATGCCATATCGCATATATGACTTCAAAATCTCCAATGGGACCATACACCTATGCCGGTGATATCTTTGATAATGCCGGTGATGCTTTTGGAACGATATCAAACAACCATCACCGTATGATCGAATTCAAAGGTCAATGGTATATGTTATATCATACGCTGGAAGCCTCTAACCGCAACGGAAACTTTGACCGTAACGGCAACAATGCAGGACACCGCTGTTTGCAAGTCAACAGCTTTTCGATCAATGAAGACGGCAGTATCGGTAAGATCAATCAGGATATGAAGGGTGTCTCTCAGATCCAGTCTTTTGATCCATATAAACTGACAGAGGGTACGGTATATTCTGACTGTGCCGGTGCAATCACAAGTCATATGCGTGAAAATAAAACCTATGTCGAAGATTCTTACTTTGAACCGGTTACAGATGTCAGCTACCAATATAGCTGGAGTAAAATCTCTGCTGCCGACTTTGGCGATGGATCGGATCAGATGACATTAGAAGCCAACTTTGAATGTGATACAACGGAGACAAAAGAAGTCACTTTTAAAGTTTCATTAGATACCCGTGACGGCCAGACGGTGCTTTCCACAAAGCTTACACCGGATGCAACCGGAAAAGTTTCCTTAAAGCTTCCGGTTGACAAGATCACAGGTGTACACGATATCTACTTTGCTTTTGATGGTCATGTAAAGAAATTTGCTAACTGGAAATTTACGAAATAATATTTTCTGATAGAAAAATGGAAGCCAGCAAGTTTGCTAATGCAATTCTTGTTGGCTTCTTTTTCGTTATAATGATTTTGTTATTTTATAACATAACATTTTGCAATGCAGTCAATAACCAAAATCGGCTGAAATCTGACTTCACTCCATTTACCATTTATTTTTCAAAAATTTTATCATATGGTTCATGATCAAGAGAAATGCCCTGATATGAAATCCCTTTCATGTCCCATTTTTCTGCCACATCTGTTGATATAATCTGCTTTGCTTGTGAATTATAAAGCATTCTGCCCTGTGCGCCACTCAAAATAGAATATGTTCCATCATTATTCTTTTGCGCAAAAATCAAATATTCCTGCTCTTTTTCTAACAAAGGAGCATCTTCTATTTCATAATAATGCCCATTGTAAATTCCACCTGTCATTATAATTTCTTTTTCCTGAGCTATCTTACATCCCTTAACCACCCTCTTGACCACTACAGTCGTTTTCGTGATTGGAATCTTATCTATTCTGTCATATACTTTTTCTTTTACCTGAACTACACCAATCAGATCACTCGCTACTTTTAATTGCTTGATCGTTGTATAATTTTTATGCCAACTTGCATGCATTACAGCTTTAGGCAATCTCTTTTCTTCCGGCAGTGAACTTTGCACCTTTTGTTTCCATGTATTCCAAGATATATTTTTTACATTTACCGCACAAAAATCTTTTATGTTTTTGTCTATGTAATTCATAGACGATACTGTTTTTGTATGAGTATCATACCAAAACCTTCCTTGTGTTGCCGTTAATGTGATATATGTATTTTTTTTGACTAATTGCAAAAACATAACATATTCTTCTCTTTGATTCATCAAGGGATCTTCCTTTATCTCCCATATCTTATTTTGTTCTCTTCGTCCAGTCATCTGAATCAATATTATATCATTTTTCTCACAACCATATAAAGCATTTTGAACTTTTGCCCGGTATTGTATTGTATTACTTTTTCCTTGCACTTTTTTACCATCATCTAACATTCTAACATGTGCAATTAAATCACTGCCCTTCACCAACTCATCCATAGATGTATAATTTTGTTCCCAGCTGGCAGTCAGATAACCAATCTTTTTTTCTTTCTTTTCTTCCTTTCCCCTCTGATTCAGTGCAAAAAAGGTACTGCCTAGCAGAATAACTGCTATCACTCCTATTGCAAAAAATAACTTTCTTTTGTTCATTTTTATCTGCTTCCTCCTCAAATCTAATATATTTTGTTCACACCCGATATATCATCTTTTTGTGGTGTTGTAAGTTTATATGTACCATAACGGCTCTTTGTTCCCCATGTTGATCCATTCATTATATTTTTTGTCTTACTTGTATCTGCCAATCCAAAAACATGACCAAACTCATGTATTACCACGGATTTTAATGCCCCGTCGGAAGACCATGTTTGCTTTTTACATTTATTTAAAAAAACATTTTGACTTTTAAACTCCAAACTCCCGGTTTTATATTCAGGACATGTTAATCCATCCCATGTATCGTTGATATTTCTTTCACCACAAACGACCTTATTCCCGCTACTTATTTTTGCATCAATAGATTTCTTTTTCCACTCATTTATTCCTTCTACATACATTTGTTTTGCCCGATATGATATATAATTTTCGTATCTCCATTCTATTTTTCCTTTGTTCCACCAAGCACCTGTTAATGAATATGCTTTTGCAGAATTCGCCACCCCGCAAAAAGATATTATTCCCACTATCATTGATACCATTACTACCTTACTAATTTTCATATTTTCCTCCTTTGTTTTTATTTATATTATATATCTTGTTTATATTTTTTTCTATATCTTTATTATTTAATCATTTACATTGTGTTTGCTTTCAAATATTTTCAAAACCAAATAAAACCTCCAAACTGATGTAAAATATATTTCATATACTCCCTTTAGACAAACAAAATCATAAAACATATTGCCCAAACGAGAGTATACGACTACTCAGTTTAGAGGTTTTTATAATAAAAAATAATTTATTCAAAAAGTATCACATATTTTGCAAAACAGACAATAGCACAAACAGACTAAAATCTATTTTACGACTTTTACTTTACTCCATTTACCATATACTTTTTTACCCATTGAATCTTTTGCAAAGGCACGTATACGGATGTAATTTTTCTTTCCTTTTTTGATTGTGATCTTCTTTGATGTCACCTTTGCTTTCGCAGTTGTCTTCTTAGCTTTCTTAAACTTCTTGTTTGTACCGCAGGCAATCTCATATCCGGCTATTCCCTTGCACTTCTTCCAGGTAAGCTTGCATTTCTTCTTGCCGGATTTCTTTGCCTTTTTCAATGACACTTTACTTACGGTTACTTTCTTCCATTTTGCATAAACTGTGATATTCTGTGTCAGGTTAGAAAGCTTTGTTACGGCATTCTTAAACTTAGCATCACGATACCAGCCGGCAAACAGATATCCTGCTCTCTTAGCCTTTTGCAATGTGAGCGCTGCACTTCCTTCGGTATAGGTTGTCGGATTCGATGCATTGATACCACCATTGAGTTTATAGGTGATCGTATACGTCTTTTTCGCATTGCCGGTACTTGGCGTAACACCTGTCTTATTGTCTGTTGTATTAGTTCCTGTAGAAGGATTCTGGATCCCCGGATCTTTCGTGCCGATGTTTCCATTATCACCGGGATCTTTTGTCGTATTGTCAGGATAAGCCTTTTCTTCGATCTTACCATCAGAAGATACGGTTCCGGCATCATATAATGTCGCTTTAGAAAGATCTACCGTGATCACCGGTCGGATTCCATAAAGCTTTTCTTTGTATTCTTCAGAAATAGTTCCCGTTGTATCTACATAATTTGCACTGTCTACTGAATAACCCTTATCACGCATCCACCAGTTGACAACAGTTCCTGCCGCTCCTAGCAATGGGTATTTCTCTTCCAGATACGCAGTTGCTATCGCTTTACAAGTTGGTGAAACATCGGCATCTTCTTGGATCAGACCATATAATTCATTAACAAAATCGGATTCTGCAAGCAGATACACACGATCTGTTGTCGAAATTGCAGATCCGGTTGCTGCTTCACCGTCTTCATCGCCCTCTTGTTTTACCGTTGTATCTGTTTCAACAATTGCTTCTTTTTCCTGCTCTGAGAAAAGTTCCTGATACATTGTTGTATTCAGCCATTCACGAAGTGTCGCGTCTGACCAGCCATTTGATATACCATCCTCATCGTATTTTTGAGCATCCAGGACGGCATCTGCAATCAGGACCGCTGTATTCTTTGTATCATCCTTATCCAGAACACGCCATTTAACAGGAGTTTTTGCCGTGGAAGATGTCTGATAGTAGTTACCAAACCAGACACAATCCCATGTAGATACCTTATAGACTTTTTCCGATCCGGTATAATCATCATTTACTAATGTAGGGGAATTGATCTTGCTGATATCTGCTGTTCCGCTTCCATAAGGGATCTCATTGATCTCTTCGTTTTCACAGATTTCACCGGCATTCTGCCATACATTGGTCTTAGAAACATCCAAATGAAGCACCGGACGGACTGCAACGCCTGTTGCTTCCGGATATGCTGAAGTTGCCTGGAAAGAATTTCCTTCAATACAATTGATATAATTCTTATACCCCTCGACATATGCAATATCACTGCTTTCATCATATCCTGTTTCACATACATCACGCAGCCAGTAACTTCCTTCCACATATGTATCTTTTTCAATATCAAGCTTTTTACTGCTATATACTGTCGCTGCCGCTGTGCAATATTCTTCATCACCGGCTGCAACTGTCTCTTCGGAAGCCAGCGTTGCTTCTGCCTTCGAAGGAATTGCTATTTTATCTTTGATCGAAGCATCACTGTCACAATATGACGTATCAACGATTGCCGCTTTCTGAGTGTCATTAAATGCTTCGTTGATAAATGTATCATTTAACCATGTGCGAAGTGTCGAATCACTCCAATCCGTTGTCTCCGTCGTACCATATGGCAACACATCCAGAAGTTTATCTGCCATCAGATACAGATCATTACCGTCTTTTTTCAGTACACGCCATTTGATCGGATCTTTTGTCTGTCCTTTTTCATCACTTTGATAATAATTTCCAAACCAGACACAGCTCCAGAGATTGACTTTTACATTATCGTCATCTATATCGGAACCTCCCCAATCCGGATCGAATGTTTGTGTAAAAGAAGATGTAACGGTATAACAATCTGTCTTGCTCAGATCCAGATGAAGCACCGGACGGACACCGCAAAGATTATCATCCTCCATGCCCTCGCTTGTATCTGTCATTAAAATATCATAATCATTGCCAAGTGCTCCGGATTCATCTACATAGCACACAGTATTACGATTCTCTCCATTGGTTCGTAAAAGCCACTGTGCTCCGATATCGGTGCTGTCATCCGCCGGATCGTCCGTATCATCTATATTAGATGCTTCCAGATATGTGTTTGTATATGCCAGACGGCTTTCATGATCTAAAATGTTATTGCTAAATCCATATGATTTTAATTGCATTTCCTGATACGACGGAAGATATACATAATCATTTGTCGTTTCATAATCCGTCTGTGTCAGATCAAAGTTATTATTTTGTATCTCCGTCTTAATGACTGCCGCTCTTTCTTCTTCCGTAAATGCATAATTGAAAAAATCATCATTGAGCCAGCTTCTAAGAGAACTGTCTGCCCATGTAACTGCCTTTGCTTCGTCATTGTAATTCTTCATGGCAAGAATTTCATCCGAAATCAAAAACGCATCATTTCCACTGACATTCAATACACGCCATGTAATTGGTACATCCTTTTCCTGTACCTCAGAATAATAGCTGCCAAAGACAACACGATCCCATGTCGTCTCGGTCTTACTTACTACCGGATTTTTCAGTTCACTGCTGTCAGCCGCCTTTACCATACCACTTGGCACAGCAAATGTCGTAAGCATCGACAATGCGACCAAACCGCTGATCACTTTCTTCACTCTTCCTAATAACATCTCCTAATCTCCTCCTTTTCATCATCCCTAAGCCATTTGCAACCCACACCCTCTCACCCTTCTTTGATGCATTCCCTGCAAAATACATGTCATGTTAAAGTAATATGCTTTCGTAATTCTATTTCTTTTGACTTTTGGAGCACTGTTTTGCCCGGTAAGAATATCTAAGATTTTTGACTTTTTTGCCCTGATTATGGGCGCTCTCATCTGATATAGGGGCAGGGCCAGTCCTGATGTACATTGCTGTTTGGGAATCTCAAAGACCGTCGCCACTTGCGCTGCAAAAAGAGTATTTGCTTTTTGCAGTGCTATGTGTGCGCTACGTGGCTTTGCGAAGCGGGAGCGTGTCCCAAACAACAATGCTACTCAGGCTGAGTCGCCCCTATAGTTATGACCCGCGCCCAATCAGCAAAAAAGTCTTAAAAATCAGATATTCTAACCGGCCAGCGTGTCTTACCAAAAGGCAAAAAGAAATAGCATTTACGAAAAGAAAGCTTTTGTACATGACATGTGCTTTGCAGAGAATGCATGACACAACGTAAAATGTTGGGTTGTAAATGGCTTATTTATTACGATTTTTTATTATAGCGAAATCCTATGTATAGTTGGATCTGGTTTGTTGTGTTGTAGATCAGCCCCTTTCCATGTTCAAAGGTATAGGAATCTCCTACTGTACTTCCGGTTGTTAAGGTGATTTTATCATCTGCTGTTACACCATTTCCGAAAAGGCTTGCAATCTGCTGTTTTGTCAAAGTAAAACCGCTGATCTCATGCCATACCGCGTCGTCAGTATCTTCATCCGAGACCACATATGTTGCCACCATATATTGGTAAACACGATAGCTCAGTTCTTTGCTTTTTCCCTGATAAGTGATCGTGCAGATATGCTTTCCAAGGGAGGATGTGCTTAGTCCATCCATCTCATATTCACCTCGCGAAAGTGTTTTAGTGCTGCCATCTTCGTAAACGGCTTTTACAGTAAGAACTGATAAGTCAACTGTTTCGCCTTTGTTATAGTCATTTCGCAATTCGCCATCCACCTGTATTTCTGCTAATTTTTTTGGTTTTGGTGTCGCTGTTGGCTTTGGCGTGGAAGTCTGCGTTGGCTTCGGTTCTTCTGTCGGCGTCTGTGTCGCAGTCGATGGCTGCGCAGTCTGATCAGCTGTACGGTTTGTCTCCGGCTTTTTCTCCGTAGCAGCTTTCTTTGTCTTTGTGTCAGCAGAATCTTTTTTACTGGAAGTGCTGCTGTTCCTTTTCGACTTTTGCTCTTTCTGTGAGACTCTCTTTTCGTCAGAAGTCTGATTGTTAATTCGATCCGCCATATCAGTCTCCTGTACCGCAGGAGCATTTTCTTCTTTCAGCGTCTCATCGCTTTTGCGATCTGTCTTTTCCTGCGTTGTATCTTTTTTAGCAGATAATTTTGTCATTGCAAAGGCATCTTCAAACTTTTTTTGTGTTTTTAATGCCGGATAGTTCTTCCCTGACTCTTTAGTCATTAAATAGGAGGTCGGGTGATATGTAATCTTCTTTTTCTGACAACCGCTGAGCATAATTGCTATCGATCCAATCATAAAAAAATATAATATACTTTTTCGTTTCTTTCTCAAACTGGCACCCTCCCTTCTTTAAATACCATACCAGATTACAAGAACTGCCTTTTTGAAACGACTTGCGTTCCGAAAAATCTGCTTTCTGATATGTTCTACGTAGATTTCCATAGAGTGTTTTTCTTCTGCTTTTGCTTCTTCTTCCGAGAAAGCTCTTCGCTCTAGAATTGTAAGAACCTGCTCAATATTGCATTCCTTTTTCCAAATATCGGACGATATATTTTTTCCTGCTTTTGCAAAATCGCTTGAAGAAGCTTTTTTCTGAAAATTCCGTTGAATATATTTATCTGTCTTAGCAAAACCATTTTTAAATTTTTCATCTTGATGCTCTTTCCAATCATTTTCACTTTGCTGTGACAAATCATTTGACGGACTCTTTTGAGTACGATCATCAGATAGACGCTCATACTTTTGCATCTGATCGATAAAGGCATCACTTCTTTGTATCATTTCATGCATTCCATCTGCTTTTAACCAATAGGACAATTCTTTTGCAAGATAGCCGATCTGATCCGGCAGTGTTCCCTGCTGCCTTCCTTTCTTCCTCTGATATCGGCAGATACTCCGATGTAAAAGCAAAAATACAATTAATAACGCAATCATACCAAGCATAATGCCAACGTATCTCTGAATCGGTATTGTATGTTTCTCAGAAAGTTTTTTCGGCGGCATCTTAACATTCATTTGCAATTCTTCTGTTTTAACCTGATCCACACGCTGTTTTCTGTGTGCCTTCTCGCCTTCTCCATAATATTTCGGAGAGACCTCAACCGGTATCCATCCAAGTCCATCCTGATAGATCTCAACCCATGCATGAGCTTCATCTGCATAGATATTACGGATAGTCTGCGCAGACTTTCCGCTGTTTTTTTCGTGCAAAGTTCCGTCTGTCTCTTCATCTGTCTGTGTATCGGCAGCCGTACTGTTCATACTCTCCGGTAAAGACACATATCCTTCCACATATCTTGCCGGGACTCCCAGATACCGAAACAAAAGCGTTCCGGCTGACGCATAAGAAGCACTTCCCCCGGCTCTTTGTTTCTGCAAAAAAGTAAGGATCGGATCAGCATAGTTCTGATCAGTAAAATCATCGGCTGTCTCTTCATTTCCATCTGTCAGATCTAATAAATACTGGCGGATCATCGTTGCTTTTTCCTGCACAGACATTGTTTGTACATTCTTTTTGATCTGTTGTGTAAAAAAGCGTTGAAATTCTTTTGGAATGGTAAGATATTCTTCTTTTACAAATTCTCTGTAAGTCCATTCACTTTCCAGATAATCAGATATTTCTTTTTGGGATTGTCTGGCTTCTAACTGTGCCAAAGTCTGAATCGTCAGATAATCCATATCTTTCATTTCGATCATCCGGTATGTCGTGTCTTTTTTGACAGCGTACCATTCATTTTGCAATGTACTGTCATGACCTTTTTTAAGCATACTTCCGGCATTTGTCATGCCAAAATACGGCTGATATTGATATTTTCTGCTTGCCTGTACATTCTTAACACGAACTTTCTTCGTACCCTGCTCTCTATAAGAAGTTGCCGACAATGCTTTAAATTCCTGCGTCCAGACACTCCAATTCCGGTTCGCAAGCCAGCGGAAACGTTCTTGGTGCTTCTTTGCATATACTGAATCATCCAATGCTTTCCATTGTCGATCCTGATAATTACTGCCGACAAAACCTTTCAGATAAAATACGCTGTCACTGTCTGTCTCTACTGTAAGACGCAGCTCTTTTGAATCGGTCGCTTTTCTCTTTCCTGTAAAATCGCCTTCGTAAAGATCGGCTGTACCAAACGCTTTTGTTTCTATCTTATTTTTTTCTGCCCTTTTCCACTGCACAAACTGATCCTCATAAACAATTCCTGCTCCGGTAGCAATCCCTGTCAACAATATACACAATGTCAAAAGCCCGATTGTGCATTTCTCTTTTTGGGCAGAAAGAACATAACCATAACGAAATGCATCATGCAGACAATACAAAAATACTATCCACAATCCGATCGCACACAGTATCACAAAATGCTTTCCAAAGAAAAATGCGGCCAGATAAAACGGAAGCATACCGATAACCATGCCCAGTACGTTCCGACGATCCAGAAAATATTGTATGATCCATAAGGAAAGCAGTAACAGACTGCTTGTAAAAAAGATAGCTCCAACTGCCACAAACCGGTCACTGACAGCATATTCTTCTGCAAGATTTCCTGTTCGTTTGCTATACCATTGCAAAATGCCATTTATTGTCTGTAATGCACCATTCCACCAAAAGACACCACCAAACAAAGAAAGCAGGCAGATCCCGGCACTTCCTATCAAAAAGGGATGATATACTTTCCTTTTTAAAAAATACCAAAGAAATGATATGACAACGCAACAGCATACAAGCACGAGCCCTTGATAGATCGTAATATTCTGATGACAAACGAATTCGCAAAACAGAATTCCCGCAAGTAAAGAAAACGCAAAGAGAATAAGCACATTTGTCCCGATCATTCCGATATGTGCTGTTGCCTTTTTCTCTTCATACGAATATGCTTTCATATACTGCTCCTATTCCGATCCTGCTGATCTGGTTTCTATACTTATAAACTTAGCATTAAACTGCAATAACAGCTACTTTGAAAGAAGTGCATATAACGCTCCTGTCGCTTCTTCGAGACTTTGTGTAACCGGTGCGTATTTTTTTATATCTACTACGCAAAATCCCTCCTGCATCGGAAGCATTCTTTGCTGTTCTTTGGTAAGATCCTCTGTCACATAGATTACTCTTGCATATTTTGCACCGACTTCTTTATGACTTCGTAAATACTGTAACGAATCATACCGGTCTTTTGCATCTGTTGGACTATTTTTCATTAACAAACTGACTGCTTTGAGATAATGTGCGAAATCAACGATCTCATAACAGATAAAATGTCTGCTTGCATAGTCAAACCAGCCGATATTATAAACTACTTTCTGCTGCATATATGCCTGACAGATTGATACCAAGACCTCATAGAACCGTTTGCGTTCTTCTTTTGACTGACTGTGTGGCACATCAAAAGTGATCAATACAAAGTTATCTGTAGGGGTATCAAATTCTCGCACGATCCATTCGTCGTATTTGGCAGAAAGCTTCCAGTTAATATTTTTACGACTGTCCCCTCTGATATAATTACGATATTGCAAAATCTCGCTTAAGTTATTGCCTTTTCGATGCAAAAAGAAACGTTCCTTCTCATAATTTTCTTTCCATACCTGTGCAAGCCGGTCAAGCCGGATCGTCTGCGGCATGATCGTTGTAAAATATTCTTTCTTCTCTAATGCAATCTGAAAGAAAGACAAATGAAAAAAATCTTTTGCTATAATTTTAGGTACAGTAATACTTACGGTTCCCGGATATTCCATATCGAGAGGAATGGCAAACCGTTTGTTACTATGTGCTGCAACAAGCCCGGTATAACCTATCTTCTTTGTTTCTTCAAAGACACGATTTTCTATCTGTAAAACTGCCTTCACCAGAAAAAGCGGTGTCCTTCCGCTATTCTGTATCTCTATTTCCATAACAGGGTGGTCTGCCATGGTATATTCCGTCGCATGTACCACTGCTGTAACATGATGTCTCAGCATTTGGTGTGCCACTATACACAAAAGAACAACAAGCCCTGCCAAAATCACAAGCCACATGCCGGTTCTCCCTCCTTCTGCCGCTCACGCTCTGCCAATCTATATCGTTTAATGAAAAACATCCGTTCCTATTCACATCCATAATCGGTATCTATATATACTTGTACCGGATAATGATAGCTGTCTTATTCATGACTGCACACCGGTCAACTGCGTTTCACTATACTTATATCAGATAACGATATATGTTCATCCTATTGAAACAGAGAAGGTGGTGTAATCTGTTCTAATATCCTCTGTAAAATGTGCTGTTCACTGTTTTCTTCAAGCTTTGCTCTTGCATTGCATATAATACGATGGGCACACACATCAATAAAAATTTCTTCGACATCTTTTGGTATCACATAATTGCGTTCATGAAATGCTGCATTTGCCATTGCCATTCTTTTGACCGCAATCGCTCCACGCGTGCTGACACCACGCTCAATCTCATCATGACTGCGGGTTGCTTCACATAACCGGCATATGTACTCTAAAATCTGATCTTTTACAACAACCTTTGCAATCTGTTCCTTGATCCGATACAGATCTTCTTTTGTCGCAATCTGATGAATCTGTTGCATGGCATCTTCATCCGAATTTTCACGCAGGATCGTCACTTCATCCTCAAATGCCGGATATCCCATGGACAAACGAACCATAAAACGGTCGCATTGTGAATCAGGAAGTGGTTGTGTTCCCCCGCTTGTGATCGGATTCTGTGTTGCGATCACAATAAAAGGATCAGGAAGTACCATTGTATTGCCATCTACGGTCACAGTCTTCTCTTCCATTGCTTCTAACAATGCAGACTGTGTCTTAGAAGAAGTTCGGTTGATCTCATCCCCTAAAAGCAGGTTGCACTGTACGACACCCGGCACATATTGAAATTCCTCTTTTTGCTTATTATAAAAAGAATAGCCGATAATGTCGCTCGGCATTGTATCCGGTGTGAACTGCTGACGGTTATAATCCAGTTCCATGGCTTTTGCAATCGCTTTTGCCAAAGTAGTCTTTCCAGAACCCGGATGATCCTCCAAAAGTACATGACCGGATGCACAAATAGCCATTAAAACCTTCTGGATCACATCCTTTTTTCCTTTGATGACTTTCCCAATCTCCTGCTCGATTGCTTCTAATTTTTCATACATAATTTTTCCTTCTCCCTGTTTTATCATCGTAATAAACGCAAAGTTTTCCTTTTGCGGCAGTCTGATGTTTTCTTATAAAGTTTCATTTACAATGTCACTTAAAAATATACTGCCTGTTTTTCATAAAAATAACATACTATGAATGTAAAAACATTTGATGTTTTCATCTTATAAGTTATATTTTATAAAATTGTGTCAGTTTTCTTTTACACTCATTTTTTTATAAATCTACCCATAACATTCTTAGTTTTTTCTTTGTCTGTCTCAACATGCTACGCATCAAAACCATACATATTCATTACACAGCGAATTCCATATTCTATTTCTTCCCGCGAAAAATCGGACTGTTCTATAAATGTATCTTCTTTTTCATTCATATAAGAATATACTGCTGCCGCAAGCTGTAAATCCAGCAGATCTTTCTTCTCTGCACGTTCCCAAAGGATATTCTCTGCTTTTTCAAACTTTCCTTCATCTACCATTTGGGTAAGCTTCTGGTACAAAGAATCCTGCGCGGAATTTTCAATAAATTTGGGTTGCTTATATTTTTCTCCAAAAGCACCACCCGCAATTGCCATTGCTACACGTACAGCTCCACGTATTGTACGTTTCAACCCATGTTTGTTTTCATATTCCATTTTGTCTCCCCTTACCAATCTATATTATACAAAATCGCAAATACCCTCATTCTGATCACGCGATCAAAATGAGGGTATCTGCTTTTATAATACTCTATATTATATTTTCAAGAAAAATGCAATTACACTTTCTTTTTTCTCTGTAGGATACGATTGTACCTTAGAGTTTTTGTTAAAATTAAGCCTTAGGACCTGCTGCTACTAATGCCTTACCAGCTTCATTTCCTTCATACTTAGCAAAGTTCTTAACGAATCTCTGTGCAAGATCTACTGCCTTTGTCTCCCATTCAGAAGCATCTGCATAAGTATCACGAGGATCAAGGATTGCAGGATCAACACCCGGAAGTGATGTAGGAACTTCGAAATCAAAGTGTGGGATCTTCTTTGTATCTGCTTTGTTGATTGAACCATCAAGGATAGCATCGATGATACCACGAGTATCTTTAATAGAGATACGCTTACCTGTTCCGTTCCATCCTGTATTTACGAGGTATGCCTTAGCACCACTCTTCTCCATCTTCTTAACTAATTCTTCAGCATATTTTGTAGGATGTAACTCTAAGAATGCCTGTCCGAAGCAAGCTGAGAATGTAGGAGTCGGCTCTGTGATTCCACGCTCTGTACCAGCAAGCTTTGCTGTAAATCCTGATAAGAAGTAGTACTTTGTCTGCTCTGGTGTCAGAATAGATACCGGAGGAAGAACTCCGAATGCATCTGCTGATAAGAAGATAACGTTCTTAGCTGCAGGAGCAGATGATACAGGACGTACAATGTTCTTGATATGATCAATTGGGTAAGATACACGAGTATTCTCTGTAACTGTCTTATCATCAAAGTCGATAACACCCTTATTATCAATAGTAACATTCTCTAAAAGAGCATCTCTTCTGATCGCATTGTAGATATCAGGCTCAGATTCTTTATCAAGGTTGATAACCTTAGCGTAGCAGCCACCCTCGAAGTTAAATACGCCATTGTCATCCCAGCCATGCTCATCATCACCGATAAGGAGACGCTTAGGATCTGTAGATAATGTTGTCTTACCTGTACCTGAAAGACCGAAGAAGATTGCTGTATTCTTTCCATCCATATCAGCGTTTGCTGAACAATGCATAGATGCAATACCCTTTAATGGGAGGTAGTAGTTCATCATAGAGAACATACCTTTCTTCATCTCTCCGCCATACCATGTGTTTACGATAACCTGCTCACGGCTTGTAATGTTGAACATTACTGCTGTCTCTGAGTTAAGACCTAACTCTTTGTAGTTTGTAACTTTTGCTTTTGAAGCATTGTAAACTACGAAATCCGGTTTGAAGTTCTTAAGTTCCTCAGCAGATGGCTTGATGAACATATTTGTAACAAAATGAGCCTGCCATGCAACTTCAACGATGAAACGAACTGCCATTCTTGTGTCTTCGTTAGCGCCACAGAAAGCATCTACTACATAAAGTTTCTTGTTAGAAAGTTCTTTCTTAGCAAGTTCTTTTACTGCTTCCCAAGCTTCCTGGCTTGCCGGATGGTTGTCGTTTGGATACTCATCTGATGTCCACCATACTGTATCTTTTGAGTTCTCATCCATAACGATAAACTTATCTTTAGGTGAACGACCTGTGTAGATACCTGTCATAACGTTGACAGCGCCAAGTTCACTTTCCTGTCCTTTTTCATATCCTTCGAGGTCTGCCTTCATCTCTTCTTTGTATAACTCATCATAAGAAGGGTTGTGAACGATCTCTGTTGCTCCTGTAATACCATACTGACTTAAATCTACTGTTGCCATTTGCATTCAACCTCACTTTTCTTAGTATTTTTTGTCACTTAGTAACTGGTATATTGTGCATACCGGTTCAAAATTCTTCGTATCTCTCTGCTTTCCGATAAAGGATTATCCAAAAGTATCGGGGATACAATCATTTCACCTGTAACACAATTTGGATTTATCATCTCACAACTGCTTAAAAAAGTCAATCTATTTTCGCCGAAAATATAAAATTTGTATCTGCCATTCCCTATGCATTTTCACCCTTTTAACGGTTTACTATGACCTCGATCAATCTTCATCATCAATAGAAGCATCCCATTCATCCTGTGTCAAATTTTTGATCTTAACCCGGATTACTTTTTCAAAACCATTCGATGCGGTAAGCTTGTATGCTTTGTCGTATCCTTCATCCGGTGTAACCTCAGTAACCACGGTATCACTATCGCTATCGGACAGAGTAATCTTAATATCACTAAGTACACTGCTGTCTAGTTTATTGATACAAATCCTGCTACCGGTATTTTCATACACATTCTTTTCATTGTCATCTACCGTGTAGGAAACATCATACAAAAACATCTTATTTATCTGCTGATAATATTCTTCTACGGCATCCTGGATTTCATTCAACACCTCTATATCATAGCTTTCCGCCTGCTGTCTCCATGCTGTCACTTTCGCATCCACTTCATCTGCACCATTTGCCATACCATTTGCAATATTCTCAATGTTGGACAACCGTACACGAATGTTCTCTTTTATCTCCAGTGCTTTAACTTCTTCATCTGTTAATCCGACATTAGAAGGCTCCGTATGATATGTCACTTCATTAACATTTGTAAGTGCTTTTGTACGGCTGTCATAGTCACATACATGCCATAATGTTCCTTCTTTGTTTGGCATATAATATGTTGCCATCTTAAAACTTCCGGAATACACTTCTACTTTAACATTGGATGCTGCAAGCTGTGAACTGTCATTTGAGTCACAATTCGTATAATCATGTACATAGAAAGAATACACTCCGGGATATTCCTTGTAGATCGTAGTAGTCTCCGGACCTTCATAATCGGTATCATCCAGATCAAGATCTGCTACTTCTTCCTCACCGTTCCATGCTGCCTGGTCACTATAGTATGTATGGAAATGATTTCCTGTGGCATTTACCGGACCGATCAAATGAGAATCAGCATCGGCAACCGCACCCGATTCTTCATCACCCCATGTCAGGATAAAACGTACCTGACCGGTATGGATCGCTGTGCTGACACCAACGCCCTGATTCTTTGTGATCGTATCAGGACGGATCAACACATTAAATGAAGTAGACAGATAACGGTCTGCGGTATCCTCTAATGTACGCTTATCAAGCACCTGAACGGTATAATAACCTACCGGAAGATCTTCAAACAGATACTCTCCATCTGCATTTGTCTTTGTTTCTTTGATCGCATCATTGATCAGGTTGTTTTTACCCTTGCGGATACGCATGGTAAGACCTTCTACTTTGTCACCTGTCTTACTGTCTGTCACGGCACCGGATACACCACCTTCTTTTCCTTCCCAGGAAGCCGGCAGCATATTGATCAGTTCATTTGTATAAATAGAACCATATACACTTGTGATCACAATATTTTGTGTCACATCCATATAACCATCTTTTTTCACTACTAAAATGTAGTTACCTGTCTTGATCGTATCAATACTGTACTGACCATTTGCATCTGTTGTCAGATGTGTTGCATTCGCATCGTTTACAATATTAGGAATATCATAATCTGCTGTATATGGCACGATGTAGACATCTGCATCATGTAACACTTCGTTTTCTTCATCCTGTACATCTCCATGAAATGCTACATCTACTGCATTCTCGTCAACACCCAGATTGTCGCTGATCACGGTAACTACTTCACCTGTGTCAGATACCGTAACAGGGATCAGTCCAAGACCAACAATTTTTGGAATATTGATCGCTGTATCGACCGATACCGTTGTATTTTCTGCACCCGGACAGATCTTTAAAAAGAACTTGATGATCGCATCGATCTGCATATTCTGGTTTGTCACAAGATTTACGTTAGAATTTACAACAGTCGGAACAATGTCTTTTGCACTACCGTTGACGGTAACATCACCTTCTGATGCAATTTCAAGACTCTGGATCGTTCCATTGTTTTCTACCTGTGTAGAAGAAGCTGTCTTTGCAATTTTTACTGTTGCATTTGCATCTTTACTGATTACAATATGAGAAGTTGCTGCTTCTACATTTAATGTATTGCCGCTTGCATATTCTTTAAATGTATTTTTCGCAATGTTCTTGATCGTAACGCTTGCAAATGTACCATGGTTTATAACTTCACCATTTGGCATATCCACGATCAGATTTGTGCCTGCATAGCTTCCCTGCGGAATGGTAAGCTGCTTCTTTTCGGTTGTTTCCAGATAAAGATACTCTACATTGGCTTTTAACGCCGTAGCAATCTGCTCATCTGTGCTGACGCGTGCTACTGATGCGACCGTGACCGTACACTTTGCCGACTTATTGCCGGATACCGTTGTTGCAACGATGTCTGCTGTACCTTTGTTTACCGCGGTAACAAGACCATTTGCATCAACGGTTGCTGCCTGTGCATTTGTAGTAGACCATGTTACATTTTTATTGGTTGCGTTTGCCGGTGCAACCACAGCTTTTACCTGATAGGTGTCTGCAACGTTCATAATATGAGCTGCTTCGGCAATTGAAATGCCGGTTACATCCACATTGGCTGCTGTCTTTGCTTTAACCGTAACATTCACTTTTGCCTTTTTGTTATTGCCATCTGTACTTGCTATTGTGATCACTGCTTTACCCTGCTTCTTAGCTGTAATCACACCTTTTTTGGATACGGTAGCAATCTTCTTGTTTGAAGTTGTGTATTGTAACTTCTTTACAGAAGCTTTCTTTGGAAGCACTTTTGCTTTGATCGCTTTACTGCTTCCTGCCGTAAGCGTTACTTTCTTTGCTGCTGTCACACTCTTGACCGGTGTACCAACGATCACTTTACAGATTGCTTTCTTTCCTTTTACCTTTGCGGTGATCGTAGCTTTTCCGGTTTTTCTGGCTGTAACAACACCTATGTTTGTAACAGTTGCAACCTTCTTGTTACTGCTCTTCCATGTTACAGTACCTTTTACTTTCTTAGGACTGTACTTTACTGACAGCTTTACTCTACTGTGTTTGCTGATCACACAGATCTTCTTTGACAGCGTAATCTTTTTTAACTTTGTTGCCGCTTGTGCTGTCTGTCCCTGAACGGGAACTGCTGTGATCACCATAGCTGCTGCCAATGTTGCTGCCATGACCGCTTTCCATCTTTTTTTCATTTGCATCTTCCTTTCTTTGTCGCATTACTGTGTCTGATATTTTTTTTCACCAAGACACGTACCCTTTTTGTATGTTGAAATGCGAAAATTTTGTATTCACTCAAAACAATACAGCTCTATAAAATAGTATAAAATATCCTCTTTACAGTTGCAAATTTAATTTTGACATTTTATGCGTTATTTTTGACGTAACTGCATCTCTATCCAGCCTTGCATCCGATCCTTTGCTACCGTAAACGGAACCGGACCGAGCGACAGGAAGAACTTATGAAAGTCTTTTAGAACGAATTTCCTGCCCAGTTGCTTTTTTGCATCATTCAAAAGGTCATCTATTTCCAAATACCCTATTGTATATGGCATATAACTTGCCGGCTCTGCCAAAAGCGACTGATAGATTGCCATCATATTGCTTTTGCTAAATCCAAAATCCGTCAGATACCGTTGCAATTTCTTCTGATCCCATCCTTTATAATGAATACCAATATCAGCTTTTGCATACAGACAAAGCGTGATCAATGTGTTTTCTTTTAAAAGCTTAGCGACATCTTTTTTCAACCCTGCAAGATCATAACCGTATAACTCTGCATATGTTCCCCATCCCTCGGTATATCCTGCCACATTAATCATACTGCGAAGCGGTGACGGATTTTGCGATTGAAAATAGCACGTCTGGTACAAATGTCCCGGATATCCTTCATGACCAATCGTTGTAAATGCTTTTGACAGATCATATCTTTTATTTCGGTTGATATAGATTACATTATTTTTGTAATCATCGATTGCCGGAGTCAGATAGAATGCCGGACTCATGCTTTCTTCCAAAGACGCATCCACGTATTTTAATTCATATCCGATCGACTCATCCAGTGCAGGAAAGTCTTTTTGAATCGCTTTTTTTAGATGTTCCATTGCTGTCTGTGGCGTGTTGTATGTATATTCCGCTTTTTGTGCCTGATAATAAACATCCGGTGTATCAGAGATCACTTTTGCAATTTTTTTCTTCAATTCTTCAATCTTATTGTCTAAGATATGCTCTATTTCTTTGATGGAACGGTCTGATCCGGTCTTGGCTTTGACCAGGTAGCTGTAGTATTCTTTTCCCTTTTCAAGATAACAGAGTCCTTTTTGGTTCTTGCTGCTGCCTATTAGTTCTTTTAACCCTTCTGCGAGACTCTTATATGCCGGTATTACCGCATTCAGAACCAACTCTTTATTCTTTTGCTCATAGGTACTCTTCTCGGTATCTGTCATATCGGCAACGCTTAAAAGTTTACCGGCAAAGATCGTGATCAGATAATTCTGCTCTGTTTTGCTTACAAAATCATTGCATTGGTCGATGATCGCCTGTGCGGTTGTCTCTGACATAAAGATCCCTTTTTTCGCTTTCATCTGCTCAAAAGACAGAATTTCCTTAAAATATGCCGGAACAAGATTTAATAACTCCAAATAGGTATCCACATCGTTTTTCGAACGCAGGCTGTATTCCGCAAAATAAACCGGAAGCTGTGTCTGTATACCGGTTGTCGGCCCTAAGCATTCCGTATATTCCAAGAAATCTGCCGCTTCTAAATTCTGTTTTGATAAAAGATATATCGTATCATAGATCAGCTTTTGCTCTTTGGTCAGCTTTTCATAATCATAGGTTTCGAGTGTTGCAACGCGGTTTTCCGATATAACGAGACTGTTTTTCATTTCTTTTAGGGAATATTCACCAAGCGTTGGTTTCTCCTGTGTGATCCCATAATTTTCTTTTGCCTTTAATGTATAATTTAACGTAAAAGAATCCGAAGTCACTTCGTCCCGAAAGATCTGCTGTATCAGTGCATCAAAATCGCTTTGTGTCTTTTTTACACTACGGTTGTCCTGCACTTTCGGATGATCGAGCAAATGATAAGAAACCGGCAAAATGCCTTGTCTGATACAGACTGCACCAAGAACCGCAACAAGACAGATCAGAAAAGCAGCCAGCCTGCCACGATGCCCGAAAAATCCTTTTTTCCGATCCTGCATAAAGTATTTTTTGTAATCCTGTCTGCTTTGCTCTTTCATGAAATGCCTCCTGCCCTGACCGGTCACACCCGCTCTTTTATACCCTTCTATATGTATATGCACAAGCATTTCTTTTCATTCCTGATTCTATCATCAAAAAAGTTTCTTTTCATTCCCTGCTTCATCTGCAAGACAATTTTACTTCATTCCCGGTTACATCTTCAAGATAGTTTTGCTTCATTCCCGGTTACATCTTCAAGATAGTTTTACTTCATTCCCGGTTACATCTTCAAGATAGTTTTGCTTCATTCCCGGTTACATCTTCAAGATAATTCCGTTTCATTCCTGATTTATTCGTCATGAGGATTTCATTTTATTCAATTTGTATTACATCTTTCAGCACATAATGAAAAGTCGGTGCAGAACTGTCCTTATTTTCCTGATAACCTTTGTTCAGATCAATAGTATCTTTTGCATCATATGGATTGATTCCTATATAATCCCCCTGAAAAACGGCAAGTTTGCCGGTTTTTAATTGTTTGATCGCATCTTCCATCCGTTCCTGCGTGCCTTTCGCCACTGCGATTTCATTTAATTCAAGCATTGCCACCCAGTTACGTTCAAAGCCTGCTCCGGCATCGTTTCCATTTATGTTGGCATTGACAACATCTTCGATTTTCTTATCTGATAAAACTGCACTAACCGCCTCTAAAATGTAAGGTTCCCAGTTAATACGGCATCCTGTCAGATAGGTTGTCGGTGCCACATCTTCCATGCTCTGATTATATGCTACATGATATGTGGTCTTTGTTCCTCTTGTCGCTTCACAGGCAACAGCCGGGCCGGTTGTGTCAGAATGCTGTGATATTATGACACATCCCTCATCTATCAGTTCCATCGCACACTTTTTCTCTAACGCATAACTCCCCCATGTATTGGTATATCTGACTGTCATAACCGCCTGCGGAACAACCGATCGTACTCCCAGTAAAAATGCCGTATAACCAGATATTACTTCCGCATACGGATACGCTCCGACATATCCGATCTTTGCCTGCTCTTTTGTTATCGTTTTATCATTGATCATTTCTTTGATCTTCATGCCTGCTGCCACACCTGATACATAACGTCCCTGATAAACTGCTCCCATGAAAGTATGATAATTGCTAAGTTTTGGCTTTTCATTGGCATTGGATCCGGTTGCCTGACAAAACTGTACATTGCGATAGCGTTTTGCATATTCTTTTGTCTTTTCGGAAAATCCATAGCTGGTCGTAAAGATCAATTCACAGCCGGTATCAATCAGTTCCTGTAAGATTTCGCCCTCATTTCCTTCTGTCACATTGTATTTTGCATAGGTTTTTACACGATCTCCGTACTGCTTTTCAATCGCATTTTGCGCTTTAACAAAGTTCCCGGTATAAACAGTACTGGTATCACCTACATATACAAATCCAACTTTGATGTGCTTTTGTGTTCTCTTATCCAGCACAAGGAACTGAAACAATGCCGCAACGATAATCACAGCAATGGTACTAATGAATGATATTGCATATATTCTTTTCATATCGGTCTCCCTTTTTACAAAAACATTTTCTCTGCCTTTTTCATGCCTGATCTGACATGATTCTGATACAAACTACTGAACTTTCCCGGCTTTTTTCATTTCTCAGTCTGACATAATCCTGAACAATACTGCTTTTATCAAAACTATTATCCCGATCATATATTACGGTGCATAGATCTTTTGTACATCAATCGTACCGTCTTCGATCAGATCGAGCATGATGTCTACAAGCATCGGATCAAACTGTGTTCCTCTTCCTTTTTTGATCTCATTTAATACAAATTCCATATCGAGCTTCTTTCGATAGACGCGATTTGCTGTCATTGCATCAAATGCATCTGCAATTCCAATGATCCTTGCATTTAAAGGAATCTTTTCCCCTTTCAACCCTTGCACATATCCCTTTCCGTCATAACGTTCATGATGATATAATGCACCTTCATATACATGGTCTACCAATGTGAAATTCTTTAAGATCTCACCACCTCTTACGACATGCGATTTCATAACGGCATATTCTTCATCCGTCAGTTTGTTGTCCTTATTCAAAATGCGGTCAGGAATCGCAATCTTTCCAATATCATGCAAGAGGGCGGATTTCTTTAAATCTTCAATCGCCGGATCACTATATCCCAACCTTTGTGCGATCATCGAAGCATATTCCGATACACGGAACGAATGCTGGCTTGTATTGACATCTTTAGCATCTACCGTCTTAGCGATCGTTAAAATCGTTTCATTTCCCATTTCAAGCTGTCTTTTCGTCAGTTCCAATTCTTTCTTCTGAATATTTAATGTCTTTTGGATCTGTGTTCTGACTACAAGCCATGTCAGATACGCAATTGCTGAGGTAAAGACAATACCAAAATAAAGATAGAACCACCAATGATCATAAATCTCTTTATCTTTAACGATCTGATAGGTACTTTCCTCTATGACTTTACTCTTTTTATTGTCATATACTGCCATATGGAATGTGTAATTCCCGGTCGGCAGATTCGTATAAACGATATTTTTTAAGTCACTTTGCTGTACGATCGTTGCCTTTTTGTCAAAACCTTCGAGCCAGACACGCACATACGGGTCATTTGTCGAATAATTGATCACTTCCGGTATGATCTCTACACGAGAAACACCTCTTGGTATGTGAAACACCTCGCCTCGCTCTACCTGACCGGTCTCTCCGTCTAACTTGATCGACTTGAGCAACATACGATACGATGACTTCGTTGTACTATATGCGTTGATATTCATATAAACAACTCCGGAACCACCGGAAAGATAGAGGTTATCCTTGTCATCAACATAATTCCATGCATTTGGTGTCAATGACTCCCGTAATCCTTTTGTCGAATCCAGAAGATCATATTCTGTATCTTTATCATGTAACAGTTTTTTCTTATCTACAACATAAATTCCAGCTGCACTAAGGACAAAGACCTCTCCATTGTTTCCTTCTACGAGGTCAAAATTATTATAATACGGGAAATTCTTTAAAATTCTGATCTTTCCTGCTTTTGTGATGTAACAGATACTGTTGCTTGTGATCACAAAATATCCTTCATTATCGCTGTCTTTTACAATCCGCATGATCACGTTCGATCCGAGTCCATCCGACTTTTTAATGCTTCCTACCACGTTAGTATCCTGAATCACCGCAATTCCATTTCCATCGGTTCCTACTAAAAGCGTTCCATCCTCTTTTTGCAGCATACAAAGAACTTTAGGGTTTGTCAGTCCGTCTTTTTCTTTGATCGTAGCACAAATTTTTCTATTTTTGATATAGGAAATCCCGAAATCTCCGGCAGCTGCCATCGTACCATCCGCCAGTTCAATGATCGATCGGAACTTATCTCCTGTCATACCATCTTTTTCTTTGTAAGTGTAGATCCGATCACCGGCAATTTCCCAGACACCTTCACCACCTGTACAGATCCAGAGATGATGTCTGCTGTCTTCTTTAAGACAACGTATTCGGACACCTTCCAGCTTTTTCGTCAGACTGTTATCTACCTTTTTGGTTAACTTCTGATCCACAATATGTAATCCGTTATCCGTTCCAAAGTAAAACTGCCCGTTCCATTTTGTGACAGAATTAACAACATCCCCCGGCAAACCGACTTCATCATAAATCTCTGTAAATACCGACTTGCACATACGCAAAAGTCCTAAACGGGACGAAGTAAACCAAAGATTCCCCTGATAATCAATTAACATATGGTCAATTGAACTGTTAAACTGATTCGTATTGATCGTATGATAGATTCCCTCCTTGTCAATATATCCTGTTCCATTGTCAGCACAGACAAACCAATAACCATCTTCCGACTGTTGCAAGGATTTAATATTTATCATATCCCGACAGGAGATCACTTTCTCTTTCTTTAATGTTTCATTTTCAAATCGGTATACTTCTATCGTATTTTCCTGTGTACCAAGATATAGTTTCCCTGCATCATCAAATGTACAGCAGGTATATGCCGTGCCACTGATGCTTTTTTCTTTTTTAGTAACGATCTTACTTCCATTTAACAGGTATAGACATCCTTCATCCGTAACAGCAGCAACTGTACCCACAGCATCCGTCGATAGGCTTTTTGCATACTTAATCTCCGAAATGGTTTCCGTCACGGAAAGTCCACCTGATAAAGATACGATTGCTAACGCATCGGTCGTTCCAACATAAAAATTACCATCTGTATTTTCTGTAATACAACGAACCGAATCTGCAGGAAGTTTTTCGGTTGCATCCAATACATTTGATATTTCTCCGTTAATGCAGATTGATACCCCGCTATCATTTGTTCCGATCCATAATCGTCCGGCTTCATCTGTATAAAGACAATTTACGTTCTTAACCGTCTCAAACTCATTGACCCATCGAAAACGGCTTCCGGTATAACGATACAAACCTCCATAGGTTCCGATCCACAAAACACCGTCTTTTGTCTGTGCTATGTCGTTGGCTGCACCTCCGGGCAGCCCATTTTCACCATTGTAAATCGTTCTGACATAGGTATTAAATTGGCTGTCTGCACTATGATCTGCCTGTTGTTTGGTCTGTCTTGTCTTGTGCTTTACCTGTGTTGTCTGTTGTTTTGCCTGTGCAGATGTCCCATCCAGAACTGCAGGTGCAAAAAGCAAGAAAAAAAGCAAACCAAGCCATGTCTTTTTCCATACATGACTCAGTTTGCCGTATTTTTTTCGTAATGTTTTCACTTTTAAAACCGAAAAGAACAAAAGTAATGTGACTACTTTATCAAGAAAATCAACATAAAACTCACCAATGACACAGCGGATCACTTTCTGAATGCCCATTAATCCCAAAAAATCAATAACACCATCTCCCCAGACATTGCCGGTCATCCCATTGCTAAAGAAATAATTTAGCGGCACAGAAACCATTACAGAGATCATTGTCACTAAAAAACTCAATGACAATGTTTTAAAAAGATTTTCAAAAAAACCTTTCTTTGCACAAATGCCAACAAGAACACCAAGTGCAACATTCGTCAATGCATACACAATGGAAAGTGACGAGTGAAAACCATATATGATATTTACAGCTGCACCAATAAAAGCACCACATATCGGACCAAGTACATATGCGGCAAGAACCGTTCCAAAAGAATCCATCCATAACGGAAGCTGTAACGTTTCTGCCATCCATTTTCCAATGCAATTGATCAAAATGCATCCAATTACAAATATACTGATCTCATAACTTCTTCTGTGCTGCATATCCTACCTGCTTTCTCCTGACTATATAAATCGCCTTATATCATTGCAATCCCTGTTTGGGCAACACTGCAATATAAACGATATCCTGTAAACATTATCTTTTGATTTCACACATTTGTTTCTAATTTTTTGCAAACTAATATTATTATAATGTTTTTTTGTCTGTTCGACAAGAGAATATGCATTTTTTATACATTTCTATCTATTTTTATACATTTTATTTGCACAAATAAGTTGTCACTTTACATTATTTTGTCAGCTCAATAATTCTTTTACCATATCAACCGTATATTCTACTTTCTTAGCCTGATTCGCTTCGATCTCATATAAAGCATGTGCCGCAAGATGCTCTGCCGCCTGCTCAAGATCACGGATACCGGTTGTATTATCATAACGCCTTACAATCGCATCCAACGCTTCATCGGTAACAATACATTCTTCCGCCTTCATACTCATACGCTTTAACACTTTTGGAAGCGAGAATTTTGAGAAGATGATCTTCTTTTCTTCAAATGTATAATCCGGAATATCAATCACGGCAAAGCGCGACATAAGCGGTGCACTGATGTTTTCTTTATCATTTGCGGTTGCGATCGGATATACACCAACCGTTGGAATACGACACTCAATATAGTTATCTGTAAACCCAAGATTATCTAACAGCGTAAGTAATACATCTGCCGGATTTCCGTTGCCTTTGCCGGATGATGCCTTATCTAACTCATTAATGATAAAGACAAGGTTTGAGGATTCTGCCATTGCAAATGCTTCCATAATAATACCGGCTTTCGCATTTGCATAAATACGCGAGCTTCCGGTAAGCTGCTCCGCATCATTGATCGAACTCATATCTAATGTAGTCCATGGAAGACGAAGAATTCGCGCAACAGCATATGCAATCTGTGATTTACCGGTTCCTGCCGGACCTACAAGCAGGATTCCGTATGCCGGAAGTGTATGTGTACGATTGATCTGGATGATCGTTTCAATGATACGCTGTTTTACCGGTTCCATACCATATAATTCTTCATCTAAGATCCTGCGTGCTTCCTTGGGATCAATAGCCTCAAAGTAATTGCTTTTCCACTGGATATTCATCATCATGGATAATGCTCTTTGTGCATGTCTTCTCTCTTCTGCGGTTACTTCTGTAGAACGAGCCACAGCAAGGTTTCTTCTTGCCCAGAGACGCACATTATCAGGGAGCGTTCTACCGGCACAATTCATAAAGTCTACGATACTTTGTAAGCTTGTAAGCTTCATGTTGTCGCCGTCTTCTTCGTCATCACTTTCTTCTATGTCTGCCGGGGCATCACTTGCTAAAAGACGTTCGATCATAAACTGTAAGAATCCATCCTCTGCCGAAAGCTTTGTACCGCCTCCAAAGCCAACTTCTCTTACTTTATATACCACATATCCCTCTTCCCTGTTTTCACCGGTAAGACGTACTTTTATATGACTTTCACCCAGCCACTTAAACAAGCCTACAAAACGGGCATCCATCTTTAATATGTTCGCACTAACCGTTCCATTCTGACCTGTATATTCAAAAGCTGTCTTTTTGATCGGATTTGTGATCAGACCGACCGGATGGTGGCAGCTTCCTTCTTCCAGACGCTCTAATACCATCAGTGGGTTGTCTGCTGTCGGGTGTTGTTCGTTTGAATAAAAAACGGTGTAAGTACATTCTGCCGGCTTCTTTTCATCCGGTGTATGTGTAAAATCAAATACTGGCATTCTTGTTCTCCTTATTCTACATTTATTTCCTTTTGTTATTGCCTAGCTGCCAAAAAGCAACTGCACTCGCTGCTGCGACATTTAATGAGTCTACACCATGTGACATCGGAATGCAAACCGTATAGTCACAGGATGCAATAGTATGCATTGCTAATCCGTCTCCTTCTGTTCCAAGAATGACTGCTAACTTCTCTTCTGCAAGCAGCCTTTCATCATCAATATTTACCGAATCTTCACTCAATGCCATTGCCGCTGTCTGAAAACCGAGCCGGTGCAAAAGATCAATTCCATTTTCTTTCCAGTTGATTTTCTTTTTGTCAAAGAATGTCCATGGAATCTGAAAAACCGTTCCCATACTGACCCTGATTGCCCTGCGGTATAACGGATCGCTGCAATCCGGTGTCAGAAGTACCGCATCCATATTCAATGCTGCAGCTGACCGCATGATCGCACCGACATTCGTCGGATTAACTACATCTTCTAACACAGCAATCCTGCATGCGTTCTGACATATCTCTTCTACAGACGGAAGATCGTTCCGATACATCGCGCAAAGCATCCCCCGTGTCATGGAAAAGCCGGTCATCTGCTTTAAAATTTCTAACGGTGCCGTATAAACCGGAATATCACCACAAAGTTCCATCATCTTCTTACCGACCGGTTCACCTGCCTGCATATCTTCCATCAAAAGTGATTCCGGCACATATCCGGCTGCTAATGCTCTTTCGATCACAATCGGACTTTCTGCAATGAACAGCCCTCTTTGATGCGCCGGTCTGTGCAAAAGCTGTGTCTCTTTACTTCTTGTATAAATATCCAATGCCGGCGAGGAAAACCGGTCTATCTGTATTATCTGCGCCATTGCGTACTCCATTCTTAAATCTTAAACTGTTTGATCTGGTCAGCCAGATGATCAGCTGAATTTGCCAGTTTATCAGATTCTTCCTCTACCTGCTGGCTGTTCTTTGAAATATTTTCTGCCTGGTTTAACATAGATTCCGATGTTGCTAAGATCTCATCCGAGCTTGCTGCCTGTTCTTCCGAAATAGCAGCAACATTAGAAGCAACTTCATCTACTTTGTTGATCTCAGCTACTACATTGTCGATCAAATGACTTGTATCCTGAATATTCTTAAAGATCGTATCAAATGTATCAACTGCTGTCTGGATCAGCTGTGCACTTTCTGAAATATCGCCTGCACTGTTACCTGCCTGTCTGACTGCATCTTCAACCAGACGATTGATCTCTGCGATCAGATTAGTGATATTCGCTACAGATTCGGTACTGTTTTGAGCCAGCTTACCAATCTCCGACGCAACAACCGCAAAGCCCTTACCGGCCTCACCTGCTCTGGCAGCCTCGATAGAGGCATTTAAAGATAACAGGTTGGTCTCATCTGCTATCTCACCGATCAGATTGATGATCTGAACGATCTCACCGGATGCGGTACCTACTTTATTAACTGCTGTCTCCAGATTATGGATAGATACCTCGATATTTCCTAACGCCTCTCCGACACGTTCCATATCTTCACGGCCTTTTTCTGATACTTCAACCGTTTCTTTCATACGGTTTTCTACTGTATCACTGTCACTCTTCGTATCTGCTACGACTCCGGCAAGCTGTGTTGCATTCTGGGCAATTTCATTAACAGAGATAGATAACTGATCTACCGTGCTGTTCATCTCACCCATAGACTGTGACTGAATGCCTGCGGCTTCATTCATCTCGCCCGAAACATTCTTACTGGCATCTGCCTGTTCTTTTAATTTTCCTGAAACTTCTTCAATCTTTTTGATCATCTGTTTCATGGACTCAATGAACTGTTCGACGCTTCGTCCCATAACCGCGATCTCATCTTTTCCTTTTACTTTCATCGAAACAGTAAAATCACCGCCTGCCATCGCTGTAATCACTTTGGTCATTTTCTTAACCGGACTGATAACAACATGTGTCATTCTTTCAATCAATACGCAAAGGATCAAAATACAGATCAGACTGATGATCAGCATAATATTTCTCAAATTAGAAAGTTCTGAAAGTACAACACTCTTTGGTATGTAAGATACTAAGATCCAGTCTGTACCATTGACTTCATCAAAGACTGTCATATTACCATCCAGTGTAGTAAGGTCATAATTTTTCTGAGAGATCTTCTTTGCAATCTTCCGATACAATGCACTCTGTCCACTTTCGCCAAGTGTCTTAGAAATCAAGGCACTATCGCGGTTTGCAAGGATCATTCCGCTGTTTTTATCTACCAGAAGAGCCTCTGCTCCATCCATCTCAATAAAGGAATTAACGATAACGGCAATACGATCCAATGACATATCTGCTGAAATAACACGCACATCGTCAGAACCATCGTTCAAAATACCGGAAGCACTAATGACATTTTCACCATCGGCATTCTTATATGCTGTACCGACTGCCATGTTGACCCTGGTAAGTCCTTCCTTATACCACGTACTATCTGTCGCGTTGTTTTCTTCTTTCGTCGATTTGGAAGCTTTTAAGATCTTCCCATCGGAATCTGCAAGATAAAGACCATCCGGATAGTTTTCGCTATAGTTATAATATCCGTCCAGAATTTTCTGAATCTGGTCATCATCTGCATGCATATCTTCTATTGTCTTTTTTGCCATTTGGAATGATGCAAGGTTCTCATTGATCCATGCTTCAATCTTTGATTCCTGGCTTCCTACTGATGTTTTTAACAAGTTTGCTGCATTATCTTCAATAATACCTGCTGAAATTTGGTACGCAACTACTACTAACACAACAACAATTACAATAACTACCGGAATGATCGTACCCAGCAATTTTGCTTTGATCGATATTGTTTTATCTTTTTTCATAGTTTCCCTCTTTTCTTATAGTCTTTTACACTCAGGCTGTCTGCTTTTTGGTTTCTTTACTTATGATCATTTTCATTCGGGCTGTCTGCTTTACATCTTCTTTTACTCATAATCTTTGACATTGGAACTGTCGACTTTTTCAAATGGAACCCAGACATATTTCTGATCTTTTGTCACACCGGAAAGTTTTGACATATCATTGCCTTTTGCCAGTGCGGTCGCAGTCTGAATAACCATATCACCCTGTCCTGAAGCAGACTGATATACCGTAAATGCCATATCTCCGCTTTCAATCGCTGTGCAACCATCTGCCGTAGCATCGATCCCAAGAACCGTGATACCTTTGATTCCTTTTTCTTTACATGCATCAATGACACCAAGTGCCATATCATCATTATTTCCGACTGCAACATCACATTTCTGACCGGTCTTGCTAAAGATTTCAAACAGATCTTTGGCTTTGGTCCGATCCCATTCTGCACGATCTTCAAAAACATAATTGATCTTCTTGTCAGAAGCATTCAATGTATCTTTGAGTGCACCGGTACGACTCTGTGCGGCCGACTGGCTTGCCGGTCCTTTCATAATCGCTACATTGATCTCCTGTGCCGATGCAAATTTATCTAATATGTACTCTGCCTGATATTTACCGGCTACTTTTTCATCCGATCCGACATAAACATATTTTCCGGATTCTAAGCGTGATTCATCCGGGCAGTTATTAAAGAAAATGATCGGAATATCTCCTGCAAGACTTTCAATCTCCAGTGCAGCATCCGCATCTACTAATGCACATAAAATCACATCATATTTTTCTTTGACTGCATCTTTTACCTGCTTAACCTGATTTTCAAGAGAACTTTCTGCCTGCTTGACATCAAGTTGTACGCCGTTTTCTTTGGCTGCTTTTTTTGCTGCTTCCACCAATGTGTTACGGAATGTATCCGCCTGTGATAATGTCAGCATCACTTTAATTCCGCTTCCGTTTGATCTGTCGTTTCCCTTGCTTTGTCCACAACTGCTTAACACTCCGGTTATCAGCACAAAGCATAAAAATAAGCTTATTAATCTTTTCATGATACTATCTGCCTCCCCTTGTAAACAAATGTGACTTTCTGTCGTTTTTTACCTGATTTGAGATATTAATATTATATACTTTTCAAGTTCTGCTTTCAACAGCCGTAAAAGTCTGTATCTCGATCAAAAATGTATTTTCAGTAATAAAAAACAGTCATTTAGTTTATCCTCTCAATAAACCAAATGACTGTTTTTCTGACAATTGATATATCTTTTGTTTTGCCTTTATTCAATACGGAACGTACTGACGCTGTCATTGATATCATGTGCAACTTCTTTGACACCATTTGATGCTTGCACCATATCCGTGACGGATTTTTTAACACTATGTGCCGATTCTAATGTAACTGCTGCATTTTCTTTACTTTCTTTTGTTGCTTGAGTCAGAAAAGCGATCAATTCTACAATAGAACCTTTTGCTTCTTCCAGATTACCGATTGCCTGTTCAATTCTTAAAATGCCATCCATAGAATGATCAATCCCGCGTTCCACTTCTCCAAAGATTTCACGCGTCTTAACAATATCATTACTCTGTTTGTCAATAACCTCGCGTACATATGTCATTGTTTCAACAGATTTTGCAGAACTGCTGCCTAGGTTATTGACGATCGTGTTGATCTGTTCCGATGACTCGCCAGACTGTTCGGCAAGTTTCTGGATCTGGGATGCAACAACAGCAAAACCTTTTCCACTCTCTCCGGCTCTTGCTGCTTCTATGCTTGCATTCAGCGACAACAAGTTCGTCTCTTCTGCTATGTTCATAATAACATCGACTGCTTTTCCGATCTGTTCGGCAGCTTCATTTGTCAGATCAGTATCCTGCTGAATTTGTTCTACTGCTTTCAAAACTTCTGCATTAACCGCATTAAGGTTATCGAGTGTAGAAGATACTTCCGAACCTGCCTGAAGCATTTCTTTTGCAGAGGTATTTAATGTCTTTGTCTCTGTGTTAGCTTTTTCAATCATATTATTGATCGTACTGATTCCGTCGGAGGCATCATCTGCTGATTTGGCCTGTTTATTCATTCCATCGGAGATCTGTTCAATCGCATTTTCCATCCGGTCAATCTCGTGCATATTGATCTCTAACATTTCATTGATATCGTTAGAAGACTGTCCTAACTGCTTCGTCTTTTGTGCAAGCACAGAAATAATATCTGTCAGACCGGTCTTTAACTGCTGCGTACTCTGGATCAGTTCTCCGATCTCATCCGAATCGTTCAGGTATTTCTTCTCTACATTTGTAGTAAGATCTCCTCCGGCAATATCTGTTAAAGTCTGAATACCGGATTTAATTCGTTTGATCATTCTTCCGGCAACATAAATCACGATCACAGTTGTTGCTACCAAAGCAAGAAGCAGGATAATTCCAAACGATACGATCATACGATTGATCTTTTGACTGACTTTTGCTGTCGGTGTTCCGACAAAGACCATACCGACTACGTCTTTTGATTCATTCTGATTGACCGGAATGTAATAACCATAGTACATTTTTCCATCAACCGATACACCATTTGTAAAAAAAGATTTCTTATTCTGCAATACCTTCTTTTGTACCGTTTTTCCGGCTTCTGATCCCAGAATTCTGTCACCGTTTTTATCCTTCAATGATGTGACGATCCTTTTTGATCCATAGAAAAAGGTTACTGCCATTCCTGTGTTGTTACTGATCTTATCAAGCAATGCTTCTGACTTTGAAACATTATAACCACCTTTCCAGATATCCCCATTTTCATTTTGAAAATAGTCTCCGGTATTTTGATCGTAAGCTGCAAGTACCGCTTCTGCGGTACTGCGTAATGAGTTCTCTGTCTCGTCTACGATCGTTGATGACAGCCATTCTAATGTAACAGCAGCGATCACTGCACCGATCACCAACATAGGCAGTATAGACAAAGTCATTAATTTTACACGTAACTTTATATTTTTCATACGTCCTTCCCTCCCATAAAACACCTGACTTTCTCAAGGTGTATGCGGATCTTTTCCTTTCACTTAAATTTTTCATATATCATTTCATACCAAACATCATCATTCTCTATGCTTTCCTTACTATTTAAGCACTTTTACGTTATGATAATACCAGTTGATCTTTCCGGTGATCGTTGCATCATCTAAGACACTGCCATCCTTTCCGATCACTTTGCCTGTATTTGTTTTCATTTTATTTTCAAAGATCTTTATAGAACCATCTAAAATAGCCTGCTTTGCTTCATCGATCTTGTCTTGTGCTGCATCATCATTAAAGGATGCCAGCCCGGATAGTCCGATCAGCCCCTCTGACATACCGCCATAATAATTGCTTCCATCATATGTACCATCCATAATACTTTGTACATAAGATGTATAATATGCACTCCATGTCCATAATACAGAGGTAAGGGTCGCTTTTGGTGTCTCCTTACTCATATCCGAGTTATAACCAATTCCCCATACTCCTTTTTTCTGTGCTTCCTCCTGAGGTGCTGTCGTATCACAATGCTGTGCAAGCACATCACAACCCTGACTCAGAAGTGTTTTTGCCGCGGCCTTTTCTTCTGCCGGATCATACCAGCTATGTGTTACTTTTACATAAATCGTTGCATTTGTATTTACAGATTCCACACCCATTGCGAATGCATCAATTCCCCCTGTTACTTCTGCATTTGTATTATCCTGTGCGGCTACATAACCGATCTTATTGCTCTGCGTCTTGAGACCCGCGGCAATGCCGGACAGATATCTCGCCTGATAGATCCTGCCAAAATAATTGGTAAAGTTTTTGCCATTGCTCATATAACCTGAACCATGTGCAAAATAAATATCAGGATATTTTTCCGCAAATTCCGATAACTCCTGCATCTCGCCAAAGCTTGTTCCGAATATGATATTGCATCCTACATCAATGCATTCCTGAATTGCTTTGTTCTTTTCTTTCGTATTATCATCGGAAATATTTTCTTTACGGACAATCTGTTTTGATGTTAGTCCGAGATTGTTCGCCATTGTTTTGATCCCCTGCTCATGTGCGTATGTATATCCGGAAGTATCCGAAGCACTTCCTATGTACAAAACGCCGACTTTAATGTCTTTTGCCGCGATCACCTTTGTCCCCGCTTCGGTCTCTGTCTTATTAGTCTTTGTTGTCTCGGAACTGTTTTTACCATTTACATTGTTTGTAACAAGATCCACAACCTTCGTTGAAGAACCACATCCGGTCAATGCAAATAGCATTACAAACACCATGCATAGTGCTGTCCACTTTTTCCTCATTTGTCATCCTTCCCTTCTATCCGTTTCTCTGTACGAATTATTTTACGTACTTAATATTATTTAGAATATTTTAACAAATACATAGTTTTATTTCAATGTTTTTGATAAAAAAGAGTTGAAAGTGTATAAAAAAGTGCAAAGCCGGCGCTTTGCACTCCAAGAATTGCTAAAGCAATTCTTGTTGGTGTACCACTACTGTACGAGCATTTTCCTATATAGTAAAAAAGTGCAAAGCCAGCGCTTTGCTATATGCACCACTACTGTACGGGCATTTTCCTATTCCATAAAAAAGTGCAAAGCCGGCGCTTTGCACTCCAAGAATTGCTATCACTATTTCCGATACTATTTTATTTTCTGATCTTATCCCTGATACACGATCGCATCTTTTACCTGCTTTGCTGTCTCGTCATCTTTCAATGCCGCAATGATCGCACCGGCAAACTCAATACAGGTTCCCATGCCGCGGCTGGTGATCACATTGCCATCAACAACATAAGGCTGTTGTAAATATTCTGCACAGTCTAACTTTCCTTCAAATGACGGATAGCTGGTTGCTTTCTTATCCTTTAAGATACCGAGTTCACTAAGTACAGTTGGTGCTGCACAAACAGCAGCCACAAGCTTACCCTCTTTTGCAAATGTTTTTAATGCTTCGCAAAGCGGTGTATATGCTTTGAGATTTGGTGTTCCCGGAATGCCGCCCGGAAGGATCAATGCCTGTGCCTGATCCAGATCGGCATCTTCAAACAACACATCTGCTTTGATCGTAATATTGTGCGAACCGGTTACTTCGAGATCTTTTGTAACAGAAACCATGTCAATGTCAATCCCGGCACGACGAAGCATGTCTACTACGGTCAACATTTCTACTTCTTCATATCCAGTGGCTAAAAAAATAAGAGCTTTTGCCATAATCTTCCTCTTTTCCGGTATCCAAAACAGAGCAAGTGATCTGTTTTGATACCTGTTTTATTCCTGACTTTCTGCTGATACCATGGATCACTCCATAGTTATCTTCTTTTAACACTTGCATCATATTGATTTTATTTTTGCACATTTTAAAAGAAAAAACAACCACAAAGACAGCACCGGTACAGTGTAAACGTACTGCCTTTGTAAGAATTGCTAAAGCTGATTCCTGTCGACATTCCACTCCTCTAAAAGCATAATTCCATTCCTATAAAAGCATGATTTCACTCCTATAAAAGCATGATTCCATTCCTCAAAAAAAGAAAAGACAGCGCCCATGCACTGCCCTTTCAAGAAGATCATATAAAATTCTATTTATGCGTTCTGTGCCAATGCCTTTCCTAATTCCACGCATTCGCTCAAACCATCCTCATCCGGTGTCTCGTGGCAGATCAAACCTTCACCATTGACTACAGTTGCTCCGGCACTTGTCATACGATCCGTCCAGTCACGCATCCATTCGCCATCGCCCCATCCATAAGAACCGAATAATGCGATCGTTTTACCTGCCGCAAAGCTCTCGACTTCTGCTACAAACGGTTCCATTTCTGACTCTTCCAACACTTCCGCTCCCATTGCCGGGCAGCCAAGTGCAAATGCTTTCTCTTCCTTCAATGCATCCAGAGAAGCACTGCTTACCTCTATTACTTCTGCCTCTTTTCCGGCTTCTGTGATTCCCTGACCAACGGCATCTGCCATTGCTGCTGTATTTCCTGACTGTGACCAAAAAACAACACTGATTTTCATAGATAGTTCCTCCTTTAAAATATAATCACCGTAGTTAGTTATATCTAACTACGGTGAAGTATACCTAATCATATGTTTTCTGTCAATGCATCATTCTATCTTTTCACTTAGCTGATAAAAATTGTCATTACCTGCTCTTATTATGTACCATTTCCTGTAATTGTATGAGGCTTCCACTCTTTTTTAAGACAGCAAATATTACAAATGATAAAATACTGCCGGCAAACGTAGAGATAAAGAACGGGATCACATAAACAAAGGCTCCTCCTACCGGAATCTGCATAAGCCACTTTGCAACAGGAACAGCCGCAAGGCCGCCTAAAAAGCCTGTGCCAAGCGCTTCGGCAATGCAGGTCAGACTGATCTTTTGGCAAAAATAATAAACAATACCACAGCAAAACGCGCCGATCATGCTTCCCGGAAAAGCAAGAAAGCTTCCGAGTCCAAAGAGATTGCGAAGCAGGCTTGCCACAAAAGCGATCGCAATACCCCACCATGGACCAAGCAATACTGCAGAAAATATATTGACCATATGCTGTACCGGAGCACATTTGCTGCCTGCTACCGGAATACTGATCAGACTTCCTATCACAGCGACTGCCGTAAATACACCGGCAAGTGCTAATTTTGTTGTTTTTTTATTCATATCGGGATATCCTCCATTTCTGATATGATGTACTCTCGGAATTTTCCAAGCGAAATATTTCGAGATGGATTTTAAAGTTATTATATCGAAAACCCAACCGAAAGGATTCGTTTTTGGAAGATACCAAAAGTACATATATGGTATCAAGACTTTTCTAAAAAGATATCTCACATATACAATAAAGTCAAATCCCTCCGTTTATATGATACGGTTTTTCTCTCCGATCACATGCAATTTTTTAGGATCATTCACGGTTTTTCAAAATCTCTGCCGGTGTAATCTTCCTGATCTTACCCACCAGCACATGATTGATCACAAAATACAACAGGATGATGGCTGCATAAACGCCTGCATATAATTTCCATCCAAATGTCAGATTGATTCCGGTTGCAACATTGACAACCAGAAACGGATAAATCCGATCCATTGCCACTTTCGCTAATGTCGTGCAAAAGATCCCACCTATTGCTACAATATAAAAGTTTCCATTCAGATAGAGTTTTCGAATTTCTTTTGTCCGGTAACCAAAGATCTGCATCAATGCGATCGGAAAAGAAGAACGGTCGATCATTACCTTTAACATCAGATACATGACAACTACAAAAATGATCGCAGATACACCACAAAGCATTCCGATCATCGGTCCCATCATATCCGAGAAAACAGCAGATGCCTCTTCAACCTGCTTTTTCGTCGTTATGCTGTCGAGTCGTCCGCCCGGTATGGATAACTTTTTATCCGAGCAGACAATATTGTAATAATCATCCTCTTCACCAAAAAGATCACGCATACTGTCAATATCCATAAAGACATACATTCCGGTTGAATATTGCATAATATCCTGTACACAGAAAGCATAGTCCATATCTTCCTCTTCGTCAGAAAGTACCAGGGAATCTCCGACATGCAGGTTATTTTTCTGTGCAAAGGCAGATGAGATCACAACATTTTTCTTGCTTTTTGTCACATTAGCCGGAAAATACGGATCATTTTTTCCTACACCCAGCATTGTAATGTCCCATTTATAACCAAGAATGACTTTTGTAAATCCTTTTGCAAAATACTCCGTTCCACCTTCCGGCACTTTGCTTGTTGGATATTTATAAGAATACATATATTCATATTTTGTATCCTGTTTCGATTCATCTCTGATGGCATTACACATAACGAGACAGTCCAGTGAAAGCATGACGATCAAAAGTGAGATGAACATACCAAACAGTACTGTAAATCCGGTTCGCATCTCTTTTAACATCTGTCTGATCTGAAAACGTGTCACAAAACGCATTCCTTTTAAAGAAACTGCATGGATCTTTGTTTGCTTTTCTTCTTTTCGCATCAGGGATAATACCGTTTGCGATAAATGTTTACGTATCACAAGATAATTCACAATAATGGTAGTGATCACCGGCATGAAAAGCACATATATGACAAGATATAACGGGCAGCATACCGGAAGAATGCATATTGAAAAATAAGCATAACAATCCTGCATCTGCGTCCATGCACCAAGCGGGCACATACCAACCGCAAAGCCTGCCACGGATGCTGCAAATGTCAGGATGGCAGGAAGCATCAGATAATGACGGATCAGATCATTTTTGGTGACACCAAGTGCATACAACGCTCCGATCACACTGCTTTCTCTTTCAATTCCGTGGATCACAAATACCGATATGACGTAGGCAAACAGTATCAAAATGATCACACCCGATACAAGTCCTGCGTACTTATTCAGGATCTGGTCATCTCCTGCCGCACCGATACGCGAATTGTCGCTTTGTGTCACAAATTGCTTCAGATTATTTAATGAAAAATCAAAATAGCGGTCAACAATCGATGTTAAATTATCCTGTAGTTTTGCTGTTCCTTTCGCGAGTTTTTCTGAACCGTCTGCCGCTTTGTTTACGGCTTTCGTGTAAGAATCGATCGCATCTTTATATTGTTTGATCCCTTTTAACTGATCAATCACTGCTCCGATCTTCAGATTAACGATTCCATTGTCACTTTTGGCTTTTAACGCTTTCAGCTTCTGCTCAAAATTCTGTTCGGTCAAAGTATCTTCTAATCCATAAGAAGCAAATCCTTCCCGCGCTTCCCGCAAAGAAGAGGATAGCAGAAACTTTGTCACGGACAAAAGCCGCTTACGGTATTTTGATAGCTTTTCCATGCCGTCACCAAGATCGGCAGCACCGTCAGCCAATTTATTGACGCCATCTAACAGTTTATCCTTCTTTGCTCCGGTATCGTTCCAGTATTTCTGAAAATACGGATCGGATATGCTGTCAGCAGAAACTTCATATGTTTTTAACTTTTCTTTCAACGCTTTATTTGTCATCTTTCCATTTAACCGGTAAGCGTATACATATTCTTCCGAGCGAATGCTTTTCTTCGTTTTTAACAGCTTTTGATACTCTTCTTTGGTTACAAAAGCAACGCCAAACTGCTTACTGTCAACAGAAGAATCCGCAAAAGATTCCTTCGGTGCTTCGTAATCGGGTGCAATACCGATTCCGGTCACCTTAAAACGTTTTCCTGCGAGCGTAAAGGTATCTCCTGTCTTGATCTTATTCGATTCACAAAATCTTTTTTCTAATACCATTTCTCCTGCATGAGAAGCCTTTTTTCCTTGTTCGGTATCAACAAGATTCATCTTCTCTCTGTTTTGAAATACGCGGACATGCTTTCCATTTTTATAAGAAAAATCAAGATAAAATGTTTTCTCTAATGTGATGCCTTTGTCTTCCAGCTCCTTTTCCTGCTCTTTTTTCAATGGAACAAACACATGAAATTCGCCACTTTCTACTTTTTGCTGCTTCGCAAAACGGTCTGTTCCGACAAGAATGCTTTCTGCTGCCGCAACCAGACTGACAACCAGATACATTCCAAGTACGATCAATAAAAATAACGCAATATAACGAAACAGGTTTTCCCGGAACTCTCTTAAAACTCTTTTCCTTAAAACTTTCTGCATGATCTTCCTCCTTCACCTTACAGATCTTCTAACCGGGCTGCCGGTATTCTGTTTTCATTCCGGTATTCTTTACTGATCCTGCCATCCTTGATCCGAATAACTTTATGTACCATATCTTTGATCGAATTGTTATGCGTAACCATTAGCATCGTCGTTCCATACTGCCTGTTGATCTTTTCTAACAGGATCAGGATCTCTTTTGATGTCACGGAATCCAATGCACCGGTCGGTTCATCCAGTAAAAGGAGTTTGGGATTCTTGATCAATGCTCTTGCGATCGCACAGCGTTGCTGCTGCCCACCGGAAAGCTGTGACGGGAATTTATCCTGATGTTCCCAAAGACCTAATGTGTGTAAAAGTTCATCCATCTCTAGCGGTTCATTCGTCAGATATTGGCACACCTCTATGTTTTCGCGTACCGTAAGGTTCGGAACAAGATTGTAGAACTGAAAAATAAAACCAAGCGTTTCTCTCCGGTATTCCGATAATTCCTGTGGTTTTAATCCGACAATTTCCTTGCCATCAATACAGATCGATCCGCTGTCAACAACATCTAATGCACCGATGCAATTAAGTAATGTCGATTTGCCGGAACCACTCGTTCCCTGAATCACGCACATCTCCCCTTTTTCTACTCCGGTACTGATCCCTTTCAGGACCTGAATATAACTTCCGTCTGCACCATAACTTTTTTTGATATCTTTTACTTCCAGATACATATTTCTTCCCCTTCCTGATCCTTACAGCCGCTATCCGTTTGCATTCATACAAACCGATCCGCTTTTGATCCTTGCATCATCTTATTGATAAATATTCTCATTAACATAACACCGTTATGTTAATGAGTTTTTAATAGCTATATATCTTTCGATGATCTCTTCCGATATATAGCTGATGATTAACATTTTTGCTTTAAACTTTTTACTTTTAATTTTTACTTTATGAGCCACTAATGCTCTGTAAAAAGTGCATCCCATCCTCCTCTCAGATACGTTACGATCGGACGGATATACTGTTGCGCTTCTTCCTCAGAGGACACATGCGTCAGCAGATGAATAAACACATCAACCTGCATATGTGCGATCCAGTGAATCAGATATTCACTGACCGGTTCATAACCTTTATGCTTTTGTAAAAGTTTCGCATAATGTGCATAATGCTTTTGCGTAAATTCTACAAATTCATCAACGGTATGTTCAAATCGCGAACCCAGTGATTTATTCACAAGAAGCTGAAACGCATCGTAATACCGATACAGATAATGGATGATCTGTATCGAAGCCTCTGCATCATCCATATGATCTTCTTTTTGCTGTTCTGCCGTTGTGATCTGCTGCATCTCGTCTTCATAATGCTGTAACATGATCTTTTTTAGAATTTGCAACGGATCTTCTACCAACTCTGCAAAAAGAGCTTCTTTTCCTTCAAAGAAAAAATACAACGCTCCTGTTGTCACACCGGCATTTTTGCAAATGTTTCGAAGCGATGCCTGTAAATATCCTTTCTCAAGAAACTCTTTTTTTGCACTTTCCAGAAGCCTTCTTTTGGTTTCTTTCTCATCTTTTACTGCTTTCGCCATATCAAGTGCCATCCTTAAATTGTTTTTAACATCAAATAACACTGTTATGCTAGCATAACAGTGTTACGTTGTCAAGAAATTTATTTTTTTTCAAATAGAATTCTGCTGTCATTTCAAACATTATGAAATGCTGTTCCAAACAGAGTTTTGTTATCTCTCTGAATACGTTTGAAATCTATTTCGGATTATGTTTCTATTTCAAAATATTCTTTTCCGTATCAATATCAAACAGATGAATCTTATCCGCATCGAGACAGATCGCACACTCCGAACCGATTACACGATCCGATCTTCCTTTTACCACAACAGCAATATGGGTATTTTTTCTCTTTAAGAAAAGATTCGTCTGCGCTCCTAAAAGTTCCTGTGCTTCTACGTTCATTTTGAGTCCGTCGCCGCCTCTTGACATATCTAATATCTCAACATCTTCGGGGCGTACACCGACAAAAACTTTCTTACCGATATAATCTTTTTGTTCGAGCTTTTCTCCCTTCTCTTTTGGCAGGTCAATGCGATGATCATGAACCATTAAGAAATATTTCTTATCACGGTAAAAGATCTTGCCATGTAACAGATTCATCTGCGGCGAACCGATAAACTGTGCGACAAAAACATTTGCCGGATTCCGGTATAATTCTTCTGCCGAAGCTACCTGCTGTACGATTCCGTCTTTCATGACAACAATCTTTGTTCCAAGTGTCATCGCTTCTGTCTGATCATGTGTCACATAGATAAAAGTCGTCTTTAACATCTGATATAAATGATGGATCTCGGCACGCATTTTATTACGAAGTTTTGCATCTAAGTTTGATAATGGTTCATCCATTAAAAATACTCTCGGATTTCGAACCATTGCACGACCAATCGCTACACGTTGTTTCTGTCCACCGGAAAGTTCTTTCGGCTTACGGTCAAGGATCGTTTCGATATCCAGAATCTTTGCGACTTCCGAAACCCTTTTTTGCATTTCTTTTTTGGTAATATGCTTGAGTTTCATACTGTATGCAATATTTTCAAAAACAGTCATATGAGGATAAAGTGCATAATTTTGGAAAACCATTGCCACATTGCGTTTGTTTGGTTTTACCTGATTCATGATCTGTCCGTCCATCCATAACTCACCGCTTGAAATCTCTTCAAGTCCTGCGATCATACGAAGTGTTGTGGATTTTCCACAGCCTGACGGTCCGACAAATACAACAAATTCTTTATCTTCTATTGTAAGATTAAAGTCATTGACTGCTGTTACTTTATCATCATATTTTTTAAATACATGTTTTAATTCTATTGCTGCCATATCCATCCTCATTTCTTTTTGCCTGTTTTTATCGGCTTTTCATTTTATCTGCATAGCCTTTCATTCTACAGACAGAGTTCTTTTCGTCTGTAGCAATCGGCATTTCTCTTTTATCTGCATGACCTTTTTTATGCTACAGGCAGTTTTCTTTTATCTGTTTTAATTGACATTTCATTAACTGCTTTTATATACATTGGTCAGACAAATAATCCGGGATTTCTCCGACATTTTCCAACACAATATCTGCCTCTTTTTCCAATTCTTCATAAGTTGCCAGTCCACTCAAAACACCAGCTGCCGTTGCATGACACCGGTGTGCAAAAAGCATATCGTTTAGCGTGTCTCCTACAACCATGATCTCCTGTGCCTGCAGATCATATTTTTTTCGAAAGCGTTCAAACATATCGGTATCCGGCTTTGGTTTCATACTTCCATCATCCCACCCAAGGAAATCAAAGTACGAAAGAATGCCGAGCTTTTGAAAACATCTTCTGACTGCGGTATCGGTATCGGCTGTTGCCAGTCCGATCAAAACATGCTCCTGATGCAGACGATCAAAAAGTTCTTTTAGCGGAACGATCTGCTGATAAGAAAATTCTTTGCGACCGATCACACTTTCAAACAATACGGAAAGCTGCTGTCCTGCCAGCTCTTCGTCCGGTTCGACAGCTTCTTTTTGCAATGCATCACAGATACTTTTTGCAATCTCAGGGTAGGTCTGGTAAGCAAGCGGTGCTTTTGCATCGATCGTATCATTGATCACTCCCATTGCTTCTAAGATCACCTGTTGTAATTCTTTCGTATCTGTTAATCCATTGACTTGCAAGAACAATCGTGCTACCTCTTTTGCTGCTTTAAGCCAGAGAGAGTTAAAATCGATCAACGTTCCATCTTTATCAAACAGGATTCCTTTTATCAACATCTGTCTGCTCCATTTCTTCTAATACTTCATCGATTTTTATAAAAGACTAATCCATTTCTTCTAATGCATCAGCAAGCTGTATAAAACGATGTTCCTTGGTTCCGTAGTACAAAGGATTCGTATATGCCATGAAATTTCCATCACTGTCCCGCACTTCAAAGCGAAGCCACTGCCATCCGCTTCCCATAACCGAATAGTAACATTCCCAGCTATACGTATCGCCTTGTTTTTTGCCACCCGGTACTTTGATCTTTTGTATCTGTTCTCCTAAGACACCATCCCGGTAACTTACTGCATAAAGCTCTGCTGGTGTCTTTGCATCGGTTACCTGTATACGGATCGTGATCGTTTCTTCTTCGATATGATCTCCCGGAAGGTATTCTTTCCATTTTCCTTTGGCTTGAAAAGAAATGTTACAATGTCTTGTCACACAGACGTGTCCTTTTTTGACATTGGAAAGTAACTTTTCCGGACTCAGCCCTTCTGCATAGACAAACGTTGCCGGATCACCGGCTACAGAATGTTCCTTTGCTCCCGGATAATATTCATCGGGCAGATTATGTGCATCACTGCCTCCGACTCCGGTAATGCGATATCCGTCTTTGTGTAACAGATCCAAAAAGTCGATTGTCTCGTCATTGGCTTCCTTTGCGTACTGATACGTCGGATCATTAACAATCTCCATGCAGGAAATATCTTCTAATGCAATTTTTTTGCATTTCCATTTCCAGATATGCAAGAACGGATGATTGATACTGACAAGCCAGCCTTTTTCTTTTGCTTCCTGAATCTGCATCAGAAGATAGTCTTCTAAATCCGGCTGATTCATATGCTCCATGATCGCTGTGATGTAACCCGGATACTGCGTAATTCCAAAAAGGTTGCAATGACCAATCCCTGTGGTGATCTCAACGCCCGGAACCGGCATGACCGGAGTATCTATCCAGCCTGTGTGAACCAGATTATGCTCTGTTGGCACATAAAAGTCCATTTGCATCTCTTTTGCAAGCTTCATCGCATCTTCCACAGTCTGCTTTCCATCAGACAATCTCGTATGCGTATGAAAATCACCTTTGTACCATCTTGTCTGTTCGTTATATATTTTCTTTCGGTCATAACGGTTAAAAACCATTTTTCCATCCGTAAGATCATCTATCCAGCATGATGCACCGATCGACTGTGTCAAAGACGGGTCTGTACTGTCGGTATCGATCGTTATCTGTACCGTAACCGGAAGTGTTCCTTCATAGCGTTCCAGATATTCTGTAAAGATCCCAAGTGCAATCCGGTAAATGCCTTTCGGAAGGATGCCCGGAACACCACCCACCGTTGTATTCTGCGGTGATGTTCCAATGCCAATCTTTTGTTCTCCATAACCTAACAGCTTTTGCAAACGCATCTGCCCATTGCTGTCAAAGATCACCAAAAAGCTTCCATATTCGAATTCTTTAGGATATTGCACCTGTAAAAAGAGCTGTTTTGTATCTTCTTTTAACGCAATCTCCCGATACAATACCGGATCAGAGTGACGGTCTATACTCCACGATAACTGTTCTTTCACGATTTCCTACATCCTTCTATCATACATTTTGCGTTTAAACTTTTGTACTTTACTGTACCGCATCCAAAGCTTCCTGTGCTGTCTTTTGCGCTTTATCCAGTGCTTCTTTTGCAGACTTGCCTTCAATCTCTACTTCATCTGCTGCGATCTTTAATGCATCCCAGATCTTTCCGCCTGTCGGATCTTCCGGAAGAATAGAACCATGCATTGCCTGCTGTAACGGAACAAGTGCCTGTGGATGATCTTTTGCGTAAGTCTTAAACTTCTCTACATCCTGTGTTGATTTTCTTACGGCAACATAACCTGTATTCATAGACCAGTTTGCCTGATTTTCAGCTGTTGTAAAATATTTCATAAATTCATAGACACCTTGTTTTTCTTCGTCTGATGAATTTTCTAACATCACTAACTGTAATGCATTTGCTGTCGGTGCGGAAGCGTTGCTGCCCCAGCCCGGCTGTTCCATTGCTGCAACTTTTGTAAAGTCAAGATCTGCCTGATCTCCTGAAGATCCTGTATATCCACCTGCTTTGTTTGCAAGAACATCATCAATTGTCTTGTACCAGTATTCCCAGCCCTGACCACCGGAATGAATCTTCATGGTCTTATCATCATGAATCCAGCTGCGGAAACTGTCCCAAACTTCTACCCATGCATCGGAATTGATCTCAACGGTTTTACCGTCTTTACTTAGAATGCTTGCACCATTGCTTAACGCAGCATCTACCATATTGTCTTTGCCCCACATCGGCTCCCAGCCTGCCATCTTACTGTTCTTTTCATGAATCTTTTTTGCAGCGGCACTCAGATCCTGCCACGTTTTGATATCGGAAGCATTGATCCCTGCATCTTTGAATGCTTTAATATTGTAGTACATTACCTGTGTTGTTCCATATGCAGGCAATGCGAATAACTTACCGTTGTCATCATATCCCTGATTTAAAAACACATCGAGATAATCTGATTTATCAAAATCTTTATCCTTGTCTACAAAAGGCTGGATATCGGCTGTCAGCTTTTTATTCGAAAGGTTTCTTGCTTTATCTACATCTAACAGTGCCATGTCCGGTGCTTTCTTTCCGGCAATACCTGCCTGTAATTTCTCATATGTTTCATCATAATCTGCCTGTGTAACAGTGTTGATATGATATTTTTTCTGTGATTTGTTGAACGCATCAACAGTATCCTGTAATACATTAACTGCTGTCTTACCACCGGAGAACCAGAAGTCTACCTCGACTGCTCCGTTTGCATTTTTCTTTGCTGTACTGTTCTTTGCACCTGTTCCGCAACCTGTTACCGCCATTGCAGCGATCGTAACCGAACATAACATTGCTACTAATTTTTTTCTCATTTCTTTACCTCATTTCTTAGGTTTTTTAACCTGTTTCATTTCTAAATTGATCCAAACTTTCGAACCGCACACACGGCCCCGGTAACTGTGCACGTTACATTTTTACGAAAGCATCAAAAGCATCCACTCTTTTGACACTCCCGATATCTATATAAAAGGGACTACCCCTTCATACCGGTATCTCCACCGATTCCATTGATAAACCACTTCTGTGTAAATGCAAATAAGATCAGAAGCGGAAGAACAATGATCGTACTTCCTGCCATAACAAGCGGCCATTCTGTTCCATACGAGCCACCTTCAATGAAGAATCGCCGCAATCCCTGAGATACCAGACTTTTGTCCGGATCATCCGTGATCAGGGATGGCCACATATAGCTGTTGTAACAGGTAATAAAGTTCATCAAACCAAATGTAATAAACGATGATTTCGTCATTGGTGCGACGACTCTCCATAAAATTTTCCAATGACTTGCTCCATCGATCCTTGCTGCCTCGATCAATCCCATAGGCACTTGCATAAATGCCTGTCGTAATAAAAAGATTCCAAAAATGCTGACGCAGTTTGAAATGATCAGACCTGTAAATGTATTTAACAGATTCATATCTGCCAAAATAATATAAGACGGAATATACGTTGCCGCGGTAGGCAGCATATAGGTTCCCATAATGATCGCAAAGAGAAGCTTTCTTCCTCGAAACTCCATAAAAACAACTGCATAAGCGATCAATGCTCCAAAAAGAAGCTGTAATGCCAGCGTCAATGTTGATACAAATAAACTGTTCCATACATAATGTAATAATGGTGAATCAGAAAAAATCGATTTAAAGTTTGCCCATTGCGGTACTTTTGCAAAGAATACGGAAGTATCCATAATCTCTGCTTTTGTTTTCAACGCACTTACGATCATCCAGACAAACGGAAAGATCGTAAAGATACCCGCTATCGTAAGCAAAAGAAGCCTGATCGCTAACGTTCCTCTTTGTTTCCATCGTTCTATTTTTTCCATGTTTATCCTCTTTTCTTATCAGGATCATAACCTGTATGTTCTATTTCATATTGATCTTTCTTCTTTTTCTGTCACAGACATTTGCTGCCTGTCTGTTCTAATAATGTACCCATTTTTTAGAAGCGACGAACTGTAGCAATGACAAGATCACGGTAATAATGATCAGCACGATCGCAACTGCGGTTGCCTGCCCCATGTTATATTCTTCAAAGCCAAGCTGATAATACATATATAAAAGTGTTCTTGTGCTTCCTGACGGTCCACCCTGGGTTAAGATCTGAATCTGGTCATATGCCTGAAGCGAATTGACCATTGTAATGATCACTAAGAAAAAGGTTGTCGGTGAAATACTTGGAAATGTCACGTCACGGAAACGTTGCCAACTGTTTGCTCCATCCAGTGCATTTGCTTCATAGAGTTCTTTTGGTACTTTCTCAAGTGCGGTGATATAAAAGATCATTGCATAGCCAAGACTTTTCCAGATTGTTACGATAATAACCGCAAGCATGGAAGTCTTGGAACTGTTGATCCATTGCAATGCCGGTAAGTGTAAGAATTTTAAAACCGCATTGGCAATTCCGACATCCGGTTCATAGATCCATGTCCAGACAATAGAGATCGCAACGGTTGGTGTGATCCATGGTGAAAAGAGAATGAATTTAAAAATGCCATCTCCTTTGAATGCTTTCTGTAAAAGCAATGCAAGTACCACGCCACCGGCAATCGTAGGGATCACGGTTCCGATTCCAAAGATAAAGGTATTCCATAATGCTTCATAAAAACGTGCATCCTTAAAAAGTGATATGTAATTCTTAAAACCGATGATCGAATACTCCGATGACATATAATCCCAGTCTGTAAAACTCAAATAAAGTGATCTAAGGATCGGATAGATCCAGAACACAACCAATGGAAGAAGTGCCGGTATGACAAATGCCATGACGCTGCACCATCTTTTCCAGTTAAATTTCCTACTCACAATCATTCCTCATTTCTTTTGCTTGGTTTCCTTTTTGCAGCAGATAATAAAACAGAAGCATTCCGGCTGCTGTCCCCGGAAGTGACCACCAGATACCATCGAGTCCGAGCTTAATCGGAAGAAGAAAAAGTAATCCCGGTGCTAACAAAAGGCTTTCACCATATGTTAATAGAAAGGCTTCTTTTACATTCTGTATCGCACTTTGCTCTGCTATATGGAATTTAACAAATCCCATCATACAAAAAGCCAAAGCACTTATTTTCATGCCATGTACAAAGAGTTGGCAACCTGTTTTTGACATGCCAAACCATGTACCGATAACCGGAATACTGAATGCTGCTGCCACAAATACAAGGATACTTAACCCTGCCAGCAAAAACTTTGCTCCTCTTTTGATACAGCGAAGTTCTTTTTGATCTCCTTTGCCATATGCAAAGCTCATCAATGGCAAAGCCCCCTCGCCTACACCTTGCAATAAAGACTGTACCGGAAAGACCAGATACGATATGACTGCATAAACTGCTACTGCTTTTGTTCCGCCATACCGCAGACATTGCCGGTTCGTAAAGATCAAAACGATCGTGGCTGACATTGCCACGCCAAATGAAGCAACACCCATCGACAGAATTCTTCCGATCCGGTAAACACTCTGCTGCCAGACCGTAACACAACGGATCCATACTCCGGTTTTCTTTGCGATCAGGAAAAGCCCTGCCACGCAGACAACACTCTGTGCCAGAACCGTTCCGCAGGCTGTTCCCCGTATTCCCATATGAAATACAAAAAGAAAGATCGCATTTGCTGTCATGTTAATGATCATTCCAATGATCGTGACTACCATTGCGGATACTGCCATACCGATACTGCGAAGAAGCGGGATCACACCTGCACCTACGACCTGAAAAAGACTTCCGAGTAATATAACTTTCGTATATTGCTCCGCCAATGTAAAAATGATTCCTTTTGCTCCAAACAAAGAAAGCAATCCGTCTTTACAGATACCAAGAACCAACAGTAATGCAATGCCTGTTATCAAAAAAAGAAGCTGTGTCTGCAAAAGTACGCTGTCTGCTGCCTTTTGCTTTTTCTTTCCGCAAAAAGAAGCATATAAGATACTTCCACCTGTTCCTATGCCGGTTCCTGCTGCCGTGATCAATGCTGTAACGGGCCATGCAATATTGATTGCCGCCAGTCCATTGTCTCCCTGTGCATTTCCGATAAACAATCCATCTATTACCGAATAAAGTCCGGTTAATGTCAAAGCAATAATTGCCGGTACACAATTTTTTATCAACAATCTGTTCATCTGCTTATCCTTTCATCCGGTGCTGTATCCTTCGGACAACTAAAAGAGTAGCACAGCATTTTTTTGCAAACTATCATGACAGCGTAAAAAGATTGTAATAAAAAATTTACATAACAAGAGGAGGATTTTACATACAAGAAAAAAGAAAGCCGCCACTTTACATCACTGTAAAATGACGGCTTATGCACGTTTTTATAATGAATCGTTATTCTTTTACTGCCAATACTGCCGGTGGTTTTGCTAAAATTCCTTTGACCGGAATATAACTGATCAGCAGGTTTAATACATATAACGCTGCGATCAGCGCAACCGAAGTCCACCACGGGAAGATCAGTCCGAGTTCCAAAGACGGAATCGAACCAAAGAACTGTATCACACCACTTACGATCAATACAGTCGGAAGCACTGTATAGGATGTGATCAAAAGCATTTCTAAAAGATAGGCTTTGATAATACTTCCCTGTGCGATTCCGATCAGACGATATACCGTCAATTCTTCTGTACGTGAAGTGACATTGGACTTGATCGTAAAGTAAATGATAAAAAGAGATACCAGAATAGCCGCAACCATGATCAGACGGCTTCCCGATGCACGTTCTTTTTGTTTCTTCTGATAATGTGCAATCTGCTTCTGACTTGGCGAATACGCACTTAATGTAAAGATATCGCTATATTCCTGTGCTGCTTTCTTTAATGCTGCGATCGTCTTTTTCGTATCTTGCGTATAAACGTTATATCCTTTTGATGTAAGAATAAATTGATTACGAAGCTCCTGACAGTCCTTATCATTTAAAATATATTTTACATGAAAGGTATTCGGAAATGCACCGACGATCGTATATTCATTTCCATTTTCCATAGTAACTTTGTTGACTTTTCTGCGCTTGTATCCTTTCATCTCTTCCTTAGACACCATGATCTCATGATCTCCTAATGTCTGCTTGTCATATTGTCCCGGATATTCTTTCTGAAGCTGCTCAAGCGTTGCAATCTTATCACCGTTGATCGAAATACCCATTGCCGTATATTGATCCATATAAATGCTTGGCTCTCCTTTATCGGAAATACCAACGATTTGGAACGTATCTCCGGTGATATCGGATGTCAGATGTTCATTTAAGAACGATTTTACATCCCGATAAATCGCCTGATAAGAATTACCTTCAGCGAAAAATGTATCAAAGAGCCAGCGGTCTACCACGATCTCATTTCTCTTTTCCGGCATTCTTCCATAGATCAGATCTTTCTTGCTGACTTCGTTTAAAGAAACATACGAAAACTTCTTAAAAACAACACCGGAAGATGCTAACTGCCGGAAGCTGTCGCATTGCAAACTTAAAGCCCCGCCATTGGAACGATAGATATCAGAATTTGCACCGGTGAATGCATTTTTCTGACAAAATGCTTCAAATGCTTTGTCATATTCATCATCGTCAACACTTGCCTGTGGCGAGATACCCACTGTAACATAATGCGAGTCCTCGGATACAACATCTCTCTCATTGTAATATACACCGTTTGTGAAGTTTGCGATTGTGATCGTCAGCATGACTGCAGCAACCACAAGAATTCCGACAATAAATGCCTGCTTTTTGCCCATCAGACGAATGTTTTCCAAGGCAAGCTTCCAGATTTCTTTTTTACTAAGCTTTGCCTTCTTATGATCCTTCAGACGAGGAAGAGAAAACTCAAACTCTTCTACATCTTCCATATCAATGTCGGGCTTTGTATCATCGATCATTTCACAACCGGCTTCTGCTCCTTCAAAAAGCACATCATAGTTTTCAAGATTCTGAATGTAAAGCTTTCCATTCTTCCATGCAAGATTCAAACGGATCTTATCCTGTGTCTGTTCCTCTTCGTAAACATGGATCTCATATTTGTCATTCTCGACAACATCCGTACATTCCATATCCTGTAGATAGATATTTCCGTCATCCATTCTCTGATAAGCCGTCTGGTTTTTGTTTTCATAATCCTTTACAATACAACCGTCTGCGATCTCAATGATCCTGTCTGCAAAAAATCTGGCGATCCTCTTTTCATGCGATACCAGTATAACCAGACAATCTTTTGCAATACTTCGCAAAATGCTCATGGTACGCAGTGTATTTTCTTCATCAAGGTTTCCGGTCGGTTCGTCCGCCAAAATGATCTTGGACGATTTTACTAATGCTCTTGCGATCGAAACTCTCTGCTGCTGACCACCGGATAACTGTGATACCAGTTTTTTCTTATACTTTGCGATGTCTAACTTCTGTAAGACATACTCAACCCTCTGATCCTTTTCCTCTTCGGAAATGTCAAATGTATTTAATGCAAGTTTGACATTATATGCAACGGTATAATCCTGCAACAGATAGTAGTTTTGAAAAATATATCCGTATTTGTCATTGCGAATCTTTTCTACTGCCTTAGAATCATATTTATTTAATGTGATCCCCTCAATCTCCATTGATCCGCCCTGAAAGGTATCAAGACCACCGATCGCATTTAACAGCGTTGTCTTACCGGAACCGCTTTCTCCTAAGATACATACCAGTCCCTTATCTTCGAAAGTTACGCTGACACCTTTTAAAGCATGAAGCTCATTTTTCTTTCCTTTATTAAAATATTTCTCTAACTGATTTACTTTGATCATGATGCCATCCTCCCCTTCAGAAGCTTATTAAAGGAACGTACTGTTGCATATTCCAAAAGCAGATTATAGACAAAGAAGCAAAGATAAGCGGCAACACCATAATAGATCATCATTTCCCTGATCACCGGAATGCCCGCCGCATATAACCCAAGCATAACTACTACGACTGCCAGAATGGCTTCGATACAGTAACGTGTCATTTCAAAAAGGCTGATCTTATTGATCATATGGATCTGCATACCCATAGATTTCATCACAAAAAAATCTTTGATCTTGATCTTCATTAAAGAACGCAGGATCAGGATTTCTACGATGATCAGAACAAGAAGGATTCCGACGGAGATTCCGATAAATACCAGACGATCCATCACTTTATTTTCATTATAATTTACAGAACTGATACGATAGGTGCTGACTGCTGTATAACCTGCCTTTTCGATATCACGGATCACCTGATCTGTCTTTGTATAATTTTTGATATATACAGAGCACTGCGTACTTTTTCTTGTGAAGATCTTGTTGAAAAATTCCTCACTGACTTCCAAGATCGCACCACTCTGGTCATTTAGCTTATCGGTTACGTGCAGATTTTGTCTGACATCATCCAGTTTTAAAGTTTCTTTCGAAAGACCTTTCCGGTTTGTATTAAATTGAACCGTAAGTGCATCATCCCCCGGAATAATGTCTTCTACAGGGCTCGAATAGGTATCATATCCGACAGGCTGTAATAAATGGTTTCTTGAGACTCTGGCTTCGCTTCCTTTGAGCTTATCATTGATCACAAGATAGAATTGGTTGCTTCCAAGGTAATCCTGTGTTTTCAGATCAAACGCATAAAAAAGCGTACACTGGTCACCATCCGCAGCAGCCGAGAGCATATGACACAGATCATTGTCAAAATAAATCTGGGATGTCTTTTCTTTTAATACACCTACGACTTTGAACTTATTATGATAATATGTTTCTGAACCCATGATATTGGATGAAGTGAAATAAATTTCAATGCTGCTGTTTAGCTTCTTTTTCCCGTCTTCATACAAAACGATCTCATTGCGGTTCTTTGGCAGACGGCCTTTCTTTAGGTCTTCTTTTGTAATACAGGTAGCCGAATGCATAAATTTATTCCGATGAAGGAATTTTACATTTTTATCATCATGATACTGACTGCGTACTCCTGTAGACATTTCCTCATGTCCATCACTCAGTGCATAGGATGTATTTTGTGATCCGGTTGTACCATATGTATAAGTATAGTCTTTTCCTTTATCCACATAATAGTTAATATCATTTGCATAATCATACTGATCTGCTGTCACTACGTTTCTGATCTTCTTTAACTTTGCAACATCCTTTGTAGTCATGGCACTTCCGTCTTTTTTACGAACAGAAAGTCTGCTGTCGTTTTTCTGATAAAAGATATCTCTGTCATAATTTTTTGTCTTCGTATCATCTGCATTCGCAAATAGCTCACCGATAAAAACAAAAGAAATTACTGCCGTCAGAAACAAAAAAGTTCGAAACAGCCACGCTCTTGACTGCTGCGTCTTCGTATTCATACGTGCAAAGATCCTCGCAATACGGTATTGTTTCTTTTTCCATTCTTTCGTCTTCGTTTCTGCTGTGATATCTTCTCTTTTTGCCGCAGCCTTCACTTCCTGCTCTTTTTTGCTGTCTATAGCAGTTTCCCTCTTCTCATTGACCGGTACATCGACGACAACTTCTCCATCATGCAGACGGATCTTTCTGGTGACATAGGGTTCTGCCTGATCATAATTATGCGTAACCATCAAAACAAGCTTATCTTTTGACAGTTCCTTTAAGAGCTGTATGATCTGGTCTCCGGTCTCGCGGTCCAGATTGCCGGTCGGCTCATCTGCCACAATAATAGATGTATTCTTAGCAAGTGCTCTCGCAATTGACAGTCTCTGCTTTTGTCCACTCGATAATTCCGATGCACGCTGCTTTTCCAGTCCTTTTAATCCTACTTTTTCAAGATATGTTACTGCCTGTCTTGCAGCTTCCTCTTCCTGATATCCCATGATCAAAAGGGCACTTTTTATATTCTCTAATGTAGTATAATGTCCGATCAGGCTATAATTTTGAAAAACAAATCCGATCTCATTTCTTCGGAAGTTCTCCCAATCCGCTGCATCATATTGAAAGGTCGGTTCCCCGCAAAAAAACATTTCCCCATCATCAAATGCGTCCATTCCGCTGATCACATTAAGCAACGTTGATTTGCCGCTACCGCTCTCACCTGTGATCGCCACGAATTCACCAATCTTAAATTCCAGATTTATCTTACGCAATGCCTGCGTTACGGACGTATCTGTATAATAATATTTACTGATATTCTGCAATACGATCATATCTTCATACCTCCTGCCTTTTCAAACATACACAAAATGCTTCATAACGCTCTTCTTGGGACTATAGCGTGATCTATTTCAGGTGTGTGCATTCACGTTTCTATTTCTTTTTGACTTTGGGGTGACACGCCATCCGGTTAGGATATCTGATTTTTTATGCTTTTTTGCTGATTGGGCGCGGGTCATAACTATAGGGGAGACTCAGCCTGAGTAGCATTGTTGCCTGGGACACGCTCCCGCTTCGCAAAGCCACGTAGCGCACACATAGCACTTCAAAAAGCAAAAACACTTTTTGAAGCGCAAGTGGCGACGGGCTTAGAGATTCCCCGGCAGCAATGTACATCAGAACTGGTCTTGCCCCTATATCAGATGAGAGCGCCCATAATCAGAGCAAAAAAGCAAAAAATCTTAGATATCCTTAGCGGATGAAACAGTGCCCCCATAAGTCAAAAGAAATAGAAACGTGAATTCATGCACTTTAAAAGATCACGCATTACAGTCCCAAAAAGATCGTTATGAGCTACAAGAAGTATGTAGAAAAGGCACTTTTTGTATATTTGATATATTTGTTCCACACTATTATTTTAGCATGGGGAGGAGGGGATTGCTTACCTGTAAATTCGGACATTGTTTGTGTGCGATTATGTGAATAGCTGTAAATGTTCGTGCATTTTAGTTCAAATTACTATGGTAGAAAAGTTTATTTGGTGGTCGGTGACGGTGATGCAGAAGCAGAGGCATCGGTGTCAGCTTCCCTGGAATAAGTAAAGTTCGTTGTCAGCTTCTTTTTGATATCGTATTGGTAGCTTCCTTTTACGGTAATTCCGTTATCTGCCTGTCCCGCAAAGCCGATCGTCAGGATATCGTCTTTTAATTCCTTTAAATTATAGACAACGACTGCTCCGTCTTCAAATGTAATATCATCTTCTTTGTATTGCTTAAAGACCTTTGCAAGCTGCGTTGTTCCATCCTCCTGCTGATAATACTGCGTTCGTGTCTTTGTATCATAAACAGTAAAAGTCTGTGCTTTTGTACCGTTATAGATCAGCATTGCATAGCGGTTGTTCAAAACATTTTCCTGTGTGATCCACTTTAAGTCGCAATAATATCCATGAATATTATCCCATTTCTTTTGATTTTTTTTCGGGGAAAGGATAAGCGACTGAATGTCTTCATTGCCATCACTGTCTTTTTTCGTTGTGACAAGCACTGCCGTACTTCCACTATTGTTTTTCAGCGTATGTTCCTGTGTTTCTTCTTTTGCTTCTGCTGTGCTGTCTGTCTTATATTGTTCAAGATCTTTCTTTGACAGATCTTTTTGTTCGTATTTTCCTTTTTCCTGATTCCAGACATAATATTGCGTCTCTTTGGCAAACGGAACGGAAAATACAGTCGTAATATCTTCGATCGTATCAAGTTCTACAGAAGAAGAAAGTTCCTTTTTCCCATTTTTTGAAACTGCCGCACAGATGTCACTGCCGATCACTTGCATATTTTCTTTTTCAAGATTGATCACGCTGTAAGAATATACAGTATAATCTTTGACTTTTTGTGAGCTGTCTGTCTGCTCTGTCATCCTGTCAAATTCTTTTTGAGACAATGATAACTTCTTTCCTAAAACTGCTTCCTGCGTACCATCACCATTGTAATCTCCGACAAACAGGTTCATATCTTTCGGGAATGCATAACTGCCACCGGTGCCAAAAATGTCCTTCATTGAAAGAGATGCAATCCGGTTGTCAAAATCATCATACATTCTTAAAGCAAATGTTCCGGTATAAGAATCCTTGTCTGTCTTATCTTTTTCAAGCAATTCTAACTTTAAGATCCGGTCCAGCCCATCCGGGGATGAAATATCTGTCTTAGCGATCACGATTCCTTTTGTATTTGAAAAAAGGGATCCTTTTGATGAATCAACAGGATTTTGCCAGGTTCCCCCACTCCATGCTATCTTCATTGGTGCAAGCAGGAAAAACAGGATCAATGTAACAGACCATATCAGAAAATTTAACAGCTTTTCTCCGGTCTTATCCCACTTCAGGTACATCATTCTCTGAGCACGTTTTTCTACATTTCCCTCACGGATCGTAAAAAGCGACAAATGTAATTTTTTTGATTCTTTTTGAATATTCAAAAGTCCCTGTGCATATTCGCGGCATTCGGCTGACGGCTTCTTATGCACTGCCTTTTCATCCGCAAGATATTCTTCATCATGATTCCAAAGAATATAGTAAAGCCACATGACCGGATTAAACCAATGGATCGCTGTGATACCGACAACCACGATCCTTTTTGCATTTTCAAAAGAATGTGCCTGTATATGTTGCAAATAATAACGCATATCCCGTGCATGCATTCCTGCCGGAACGACATGTATCTTATGAAAAAAGCCAAAGCGGACCGGGACAGATGTTGTACCGGATTCTAAAATGTCTTCTCCGATCTCTTTTCCCTGCATCAAAGTCTGCTTCACTCTTCTTTGTACAAAAAATGCACTAAACAGCACCAAAAATACCCCTGCTGCCCATGTCACCGCACAGACAGTAAATGTTTTTGTCATATGAACCGGATGCAAAAAAACGGCACTCCAGCTATTCATAATACCGCTTTGCTCTTCTATTGTCAGTCCAAGCGTTGATAAAAAGAGATGGTATTGCCTGTTCCAACTGTCAAAAAAACAGATCGGGCTTGATAATGCAACCGGGCAAAGACTCCGCAGATATACAAGCCACCATTCCCATTTCATAAATTTCTTTTCCTGATTTCTCATACCAAAACGAAGCAGCAAAACCAAAGGTGCCAAAAAAAGCATCATGCCACTCATTGATAAAACAGTATAAAAAATTCTGCCAAGCCAGTTCATCTCATTCTCTCCAATCAACATGTAATACTATAATCATATTGCAAGGACAATCGTATTTCCATCCCCCACGATACAATAGATCATTGCTATTCCATTTCTACAAACTTACATTTTTGTGAAACAAAAAGGAAACAGCAATTTATATGTAAACATACCTTGCTATCTGTTTTTAATCCCTGCATCATTATACACAAATCAAAAAGAAGCCACAACAAATTTGTATTAACTTCTAAACTGTTGTAATATAGTCTTACTTGTTTTTTTACACATTTTGATTATAATTCAGCCAGACTATAACAAACTGGAAACCATAGAAAGGATTTTGAAATTATGAAAGACGGTTTTCTTCGTGTCGCTGCTGCCACTCCTGATGTAAGTGTAGCCGATATCGCACATAACGTTACCAATATCATTGCCCGGATCAAAGAGGCAAACAGCCGGGATGCCAAGGTTGTTGTATTCCCGGAGCTTTGTATGACCGGTTATACCTGTAATGATCTTTTCCTGCAAGAGCTTCTTCTTGATAAAATTTGTGATGGTTTAAAGGAAATCTTAGCGGCTTCCATCGCTACCGATATGCTGATCGTAGTCGGTTTCCCTTTCTTTTTGCACAACTCTCTCTATAATGTGGCAGCCGTGATCCATGAAGGAAAGATTCTTGGAATCGTACCAAAACAACACATTCCAAACTATTCCGAATTCTATGAAGCAAGACATTTTACTACTCCGGGCAAGGGCTATGAAAGGATCACTTTAACCGCTCTTGGAGATGCCGGTAAAGACATTCCTTTTGGAACAAATCTTTTATTTCAGGCAGACAACATGACGGAATTTATACTTGGCATTGATATTTGCGAAGACTTGTGGATGCCTATTCCGCCATCCTGCGAACATGCATTAGTCGGTGCTACCGTGATCGCAAATCTGTCCGCCAGTGATGAAACTACAGGAAAAGACATTTATCGTCGTGAACTTGTCCGCAACCAGTCTGCCCGCCTTGTCAGCGGTTACATCTATGCAGATGCCGGTGAGGGTGAATCTTCTACCGATCTTGTCTTTGCCGGACACAATATCATTTCCGAAAACGGAACGATCTTAAAAGAGACAAGCCGATTCCATAATGACATGATTATCAGCGAACTGGACTTAAAAAAACTGATCAGTGAACGCCGCCGGATGAGCACATATGAAACGATCCTTCCGAAAGATGCCGGCTATCTGATCCTGCCATTCCATTTTCATCATGTTGGTACAACGAACCTGACACGTACTTTTACACAGACACCATTTGTACCGCAAAACAAAGCAGACCGCAATCGTCGCTGTGATGAAATTTTAAATATTCAGGCATTAGGTCTGAAAAAACGTCTTGCCCATACACATTGCACCAACGCTGTCGTTGGCATTTCAGGCGGACTTGATTCCACACTTGCTCTTTTAGTCACCGCAAAGGCTTTCGATATGCTCGGACTTGACCGTAGCGGCATTCTTTCTGTAACAATGCCTTGCTTCGGAACAACAGACCGCACCTATCAGAATGCTTGTGAACTGACAAAAATTCTCGGTGCCACGCTAAAAGAAATTCCGATCCATGAAGCCGTTAATCTGCATTTCCGGGATATCGGGCATGACAGTTTCGTGCATGATGTCACTTACGAAAATTCACAGGCACGCCAGCGTACATTGATCTTAATGAATCTTGCAAACCAGACAAACGGTATGGTGATCGGTACCGGAGATATGTCGGAACTTGCTCTTGGCTGGGCAACTTATAACGGTGATCATATGTCTATGTATGGTGTAAACTGTTCTGTTCCAAAAACTCTGGTTCGCTATCTCGTACTGTATTACGCTGAGACAACCAAAGAGCAGAAACTACATGACATTTTGCTCGATGTCTTAGACACACCGGTAAGTCCTGAACTTCTGCCTCCTAAAGACGGAAAGATTGCCCAGAAGACGGAAGATATCGTAGGACCATATGAATTGCATGATTTCTTCTTATATTACCTGATGCGATTTGGATTCAGACCGGCTAAGATCTATCGACTTGCGAAATATACTTTTGATGGTGTTTATGATGATAAAACGATCTACAAATGGCTTCGGACCTTCTATTGGCGTTTCTTTGCGCAGCAATTTAAGCGTTCCTGCCTGCCGGACGGTCCAAAAGTCGGAAGTGTTGCACTGTCTCCACGCGGTGACTGGCGAATGCCCAGTGATGCTTCTGTCAATCTATGGTTAGCAGAACTCGATAAAATAAACCCGGATGCCTAGGACAGCAAATCACTAATAATTGAAATACGTTTCCCATTCTATAAAAGAAAAGCAAATGACAACTTCACTGCCACTTGCTTTTCTTTTTCATTTATTATTCCATTCCTCGTTCTGTTATTCCACCGGAATTTCCTTTGATAACGCGAAGGAATAGATAATCTTTTCTTTGACTTTTCGTCCGCTTAACCGTTCCAATGCCTGTGCGTAATACTTAAGCTGTTCTTTGTATTTTTCGACAAGCTCCGTGCCATCTTTTCGTCTGACACGGTCTGTCTTGTAATCCACCAATACAATATCTTCGTCTTCGAAGAAAAAGGCGTCAATAATTCCCTGTACCATGATCAGTTCTTTACTCTTTTTCTCTGTATAGATCTGATCTGCCGGGATACCAAGCATAAATGGCTGTTCTAAGCGGAGTGTCTTTTGTTCCTGCGCTGCTGCCATTCTCTTTCCAATATCCGTTTCGAGAAATGCGACAAACTTACGACAATTTAGAAGTTTGGCTTCTTCCTGTGTCATATAACCATTTTGTACCATTTGTGCCAGATAACGTTGAAAGGCTGCAACATCCCATTTTCCGCCATCACTGCGGATCTGTGCATATGGAAAATGTTCCATTACTAAATGATACAGCGTACCACGGGCAGTTCCTGAAACTTCCTTCTCTTTCTGTAAAAATGCCGGACGTGGAATTTCTATTTCCGGCAGGTCTGTTTCAGATACTTTGTCTGCTGCATCTGAATTGCTTTCCTCCAACAAATCTAACTTACTTTCCTGCTCTGATACCGGCTCACTTTCCCCGTTCAAACCTGCCTTATCATTCTCTGTCCGATCCGACTTGTCCATATAAAAATCTTCCTTTAGAAGAGAAAGTTCTTCCTCCTCTTCCATCTTCAATGCATTTTCATAGGATTTTCTTTTTAATTCTGACACAGAAACTTTAATCGGCAGATCTGTCTCATCCCGATAAGGATATTCGTAGTTCAAACGCTGCAGCAAAGCTTCATGCATATCTTTGTCATAGATACTGTTCGGATCAATATCCCTAAGCTTTTGTTGTAAAAGAGCTTCCGTTCCAAGCTCCTTAGCTTCTTTTCCGATGATCTCGTCCTGCGAATACACAAAAATGCGGTAAAGTTCATCCTGTGCCAAACGATTCCCTTTCAAACTCATAGCATTTCTCAATGAATCACGGGTAAAAAGAGAAGTCATGATCCAGTCAAGATAAGTCTGTGCTTTCTTCAATATCACAAAATTCTGTATACTGCTTTGCTGTATCCATCGTTTCAGTGCCGTTGACGCATCTTTTACAGCTCCTGTAATATACAGTTTTTCTTTTGCTCTGGTCAACACCACATATAGCACCCGAAGTTCTTCTGCCAGATTTTCCAAAACCATTGCATTCGCGATATATCTTTTAAAAAGGCCGGGCTTGCAAACACGCATAGACAGATTGATATAATCACAGCCAACTCCATGTTCTCCGTCAATGATCGTTGCCTTTCTTGCATCCATCATATTAAAACGTTTTCCCATGCCTGCCACAAAAACAACAGGAAACTCTAAGCCTTTACTTTTATGGATCGTCATGATACGAACGGCATTTGTGTTTTCATCCTGTATCGAAGCTTCTCCAAAATCAATATCTGATTTTTGCAGACTTTCAATATAATAGGTAAAGCCAAAAATGCCACTATGTCCATGACTTTCAAATTCAATCGACTGCTGCAATAAGATGTCTAAATTTGCTTTTCGTTTTTCTCCTGCCGGCATAGATGCCATATAATCATAATAGCCGCTCTCTTTATAAATCTTGCGTAAAAGTTCGTATACCGAATGAATCTGTACAAAGGAACGATATTCTTTTATTTTTTCTACAAATGTAGTTAATTTTATTTTTAAACTTTCTCTGTCTTTTTGCTCTTTTAGGATGGTATCCCATTTCGTCAGGTCAATGCCTTTCTCTTTATATTCTTCGAAAACGGACTCTTCTCCCTTTTTCCAACGGCAGAAATCCAAAAATCCCTGTACTCTTTCCCAGAAATCCATGCCATCCGGAATACATCCGATCCATGCCAGTTCATCATCCGTCAGCCGGCAAAAGATCGACCGTAATACAGCACTCAACGCAATATCCTGTCTTGGATTATCGATCACATGAAGCAGGTTGAGCACCGTCTCTACTTCCATGCTTGTAAAATATCCTGTCTTGGTATCTGCAAAAGCAGGAATTCCCATTTCATTTAATACTTCGATAAATTTCTCACTCCAGCCTGTCATACTGCGGAGCAGAATGGCAATGTCACCAAACCGTATTTTTCTGTATCCATCTTTATCACGGACAAACAAAGGATCATCTCCCTGCACCAGTTCCTTGATCTTCTGCCCGATACCTGCTGCTTCAAACTCCTTTTTATCAAAAACCGCCGCCTGGTCATTCTCCTGATCAAAAAGAAGTACCTCTGTCAGATCCGCTGTCCGTTCGCTGCATTCTCCAAAATCCGCTCCCGGCACAAGACTTGCCTGCTCATCATAACAGATCCCGCCAAGTTCCTTCGTCATAATATGTTCAAAAATATAATTAGCGGATTCCAGTACGCTTGCACGGCTTCGGAAATTCTTATGCAGGTCTATCCTCCGGCAGACGCTCTCTCCGGTCGCATATTTCTCATATTTATGCAGAAAAAGATCGGGTCTTGCCTGTCGGAAACGGTATATACTCTGCTTAACATCACCGACCATAAAAAGATATGGTGCACGGTCCGGACGACTGATAAAATCTTCCTCTAACATATTTTCATCCGCATTACAGCACAGACTGCTCAAAAGAAGCTCCTGCACATAGTTACTGTCCTGGTATTCATCTGTCAGAATTTCTTCATAATAATCTTGCAATTCCAATGCTGTCTTGCTTGCGTACGCGCCGCCATCTCTGTGATCGACCAGAATTTGAAGTGCAAAATGCTCCATATCTGCAAAATCTACGATTCCTTCTTCTCTCTTTTTCGCAGAAAATGCCTCCGAAAATTCTTTCGTAAGCTTAACAAGCTGAGCCACCGGCGCTGCCATGCTTTGCATCTCTTCAAACATCATTTCCTCTGATTGGAAGAAGAATTTATCTACAATCTCATCAATTCCGTTTTTCCAATAAAGATCACGATAGGCACGTACAGCATCTTTACTTTCGGCATCCGAAACATTTCGTATCGCTTTGAGCCGCTGTTTTCTTTCTTTACTGCCCGCTAAAAGAGTGGCGAATGCATGATAAGAATCCGCTTCTGACAGCTGTTCTAAATATTGAATATCCGCTTCGATCGCAGGTGAATACTCAAAAAGCTCACCACTTGCATCACATATTTGTAATGCTTTGTATGCAATATTCAAGAAGCTTTTTATCGTTTTTCTAAGATAGGCAATAAGACTCTTCATCCATGCGGACTGCTCAAACTCTTCTATATCCGTACAGGCATAACTTTCCGGAATGCCATCTAACCATTCTGACGGCCACGGAAAACTTCGGGATGCTTCATACAGATTGAGGACCAGCTCTTCTATCTCATGATCCGTACGCCCTGTCGCAAAAATGTCTGTAAATGCCAAAAATGCATCATCCTTTTCCTCTTTTGCTCTGGCATAATTCTGTTCTAAAACTTCCTCCAGTACATCCTGCTTCATCAATCCGAGTTCTGTCTCATCGCCAACCGTAAAGACCGGATCCAGATCGATAATATGAAAGTAGTTCTTAATAATAGACTGGCAAAAACTGTCAATCGTTGTAATCTGTGCCAGATGCAATAAACTTGCCTGCTTTTGGATATGTTCATTATCCGGATTTTCTTCTATCCGCAGTTCCAACGCATTTCCGATACGTGTTCGCATTTCTGCCGCTGCCGCTTTCGTAAATGTTACGACTAAAAGTTTATCAATGTCTTTTGGCTTTTTCTCTTCGGTGATCTCTTCAATGATCCTTTCGACCAAAACAGCCGTCTTTCCCGATCCTGCTGCCGCTGCAACTAAAATATTTCGGTCCCGCAGATCAATGACTAATTGCTGGTCCTTCGTCCATTTTGTTTCTGCCATTCTATTTTTCACCACCTTTCTCTAATTTCCCGGTTTGCTGCAAAAGATCCTGCTCTTTACTATTTTCCTCTTTCTCTTCCCCATTGATCTTTTTTGCTGCCTCGTAAAGCACCATATCTTCTGTCATTTTGTCAAAGACACGATAATGATTCCCCGGTATCTTGATATCAAAACGGCAAACACTGTGATACGGGCAGTACTGACACGCTGTTTCACCGCTTGCATCATTTCTCCGGTATGGATTTATTGCAATCTTACCTTGCTGTATCGCATCATGAATCTCTTTTAACTTCTTATCGGTAAATTGCATTAAGGTCTCAAAATCCTTTGTTTGCAATGTTTTAGACGCTTTCTTTAACTGTCCCTTCTTATCGGTTGCAACCGGTATAACATCGGAACTGACATCCAAAGGCAATGTGCCTTCTTCGCTTTCAAAACAATGGTCCAATGCCGGCAAGACCGGATCATCCTCATTAACAAGCCCTTCCATACGAAGCTGCTTAAATATTTCATTGTTGATCTGTTCCTGATCCTGCTTCATCGTCTCAACCATCGGATCATCAATGTTGTAATACAAAACAGCAGCCGGAACGACAAGTTTTTTGGTCTTTTCTTGTGTCTCTTCGACAGTCGCTTTCAAATAGATCATAAGCTGCATTTGCAATCCATAATAAAGATCCGATAACGATAATGCCTTTTTCCCGGTCTTATAATCTACGATCTTAACATACAAAGAACCCTTTTCTTCCATACGGTCAACACGGTCGATCCTTCCGATCAGGCGAAGCAGATCCTGCTCTTTCGTTTCCGAAACATTTTTAAGTAATTCAAATCCAACTTCGCTATCTACCGTATCAAAAGAACCTGCTTCCATCTGCCTTGTGATCGTATGGATCGTCCGATGCAGAATTCTCCGTAAGCGGTTGATCAGATAGGTATCACGCTCGGTATCGTATAAAATTCCTTCACGATATCGTTCCACAACGCTGTTAATACACTGGTTTGCACGAACATGCTGTTCTTTTTCGCTGATATCCTGCCACTTTTTCTTCTCTGTGATCAACTGTCTGGTATAAAGCTCTAATGCCTCATGTACAATATTTCCAATATCAAAAAATTCTACCTGATGTTCCTGTCTCTCCCGCAAATGAAGTCCATATTGCAAAAAGTACGAAAATGCACAGGCGGCATACCGCTCAAATTGCGATGTACTTCCGGTCAATATATTATGATACAAAGCCTTTACGGCTTCTTTCGAAAGTTTCGTTTCGGTTTCCCGATAGAAAGCAGCTTCTATCAGATCTTCCAGTTCTTTTTTCCGCTTAGGATCTCTGTTATAGAAAGCAAATACTTCTTTCCATTTGTCCGGTACCGTTTGATCTTCTCTGTTTCGCAATCCCTGTATCAGATATTCTTTTCCAAAGCTTGTACCAAGCAGATAACTGTCATCCTGCCTTCTGTCCTCGACACGGATCGAAACTTTCGGCAGGATCTTTTGTACTTTGTCGATCATATACGAAGGATTCAAAGCTTTACCATCGTTTCCCGATTCACAAAATGTCAGATACAAATGTCTCGATGGCTTTGTCAGATTAAGATACAGGTAGAATTGCTCCATATAGACGTTTTCTCTTACCGTCGGTGCCAGTTCAAATTCTTCCCGGGCAAGGAAAAGCCGTTCCGAATCCGAAAGAACACCGCCATGACTTCCGCTCTTTGGAACATTATTGTCATTCATTCCGAGGAAGAAAAGATATTTGATATTCGCAAGACGGGTACGGATCATATCACCCACGACAACCTGGTCAACTCCCGGAGGGATCAGTCCGATACGAGCCTCACTAAATCCGGTATCTATGATTTCTTTAAATTCACGAAGATTCATTTCTTCGTCACCTAAAAGCTCAACTAAACGCTCAAAAACACCTAAAACAATTTCGTAAATCTGGCTGTATTCTCTTGCAAGGTCACGTTCTCCCTGCTGTGTAAATGTTTCAACCATTTCCTGAATCTTCAGATAATGTTTCTCTTCTTCCATCCATTCACAAAAAGCCTGTGCATATTCCCTGACCGTATGCTTTCCGCGTCCGATCTGTTCGTAAAGTCCGCCAAGCTGATCCAAGGTCTCCTGACGTATGGTATCTAACGTAACATTAAGTGCTGCATGCATTTCTTTCGAAAGGTTTCGAAAAGCCCACTTAGGATCCCAGACTTCACACCATTTGCGATATCCACGGATTCCCGTTGCACGAAGAAAATTATCTAACAGGTTGCACTGCTCTAAGCTGGCTGTCGAAAAAAGATTTTTCTCAAAACGGATCACTTTTTGCATCTCAAAATTCGTCAGAAAAATGTCGATCACCGCACTTAGCATATCTACATAAGGATTCAAAAGAATGCTTTTCTTCTGATCCACAAAGCAGGGAATCTCATTTTGTGCAAAAAGTTCTTTTGCAAGTTTTCCATACACTTCGAGATCTCCTGCCACCACAGCAATATCCCGGTAACGGCAGTCTTCTTCTCGAAGCAGGTTGCTAATCTGCTCTACGGCAAACGCAACTTCCTCTTCCGGCTGTTTTAATACATGGATCGTAACATCTTCTACCTTTTCGTGGCATGGCGAAAACGGATAACGAAAAAGCTGCTCTTCTAACACACGTACTCCGGGTGCCATAGCGAAACGTGTCTTTTCGAAATCCTCTCCAACCCAGATATCTTCCTCCACTTCTACACGATGCTCCTTGGCGAGTTTGCGTAGCCGGCAGATCGTCTTCTGGCTCATATGAAAAAGCTTATGCTCTGCTCCCACTTTTAAAACAGACTCTCCCGGTGCGATCGTTACGGATATATATACTTTTCGTGCAACACAAAGCAGTTGTTCAATGAACTGATACTGTGTCGGTGTAAAACCCGTAAAACCATCCAGACAAACCACGCTGTCTTTTAAAATCTCTGACTCTTTTGTTACTTTCGTAAGCACCATTAAGATTTCTTCGGAAGTAATATAATTCTGCGATAAATATTCGACAAACGCTTTATAGATCTTCTTAATATCGGTAAGTTTCTGACGAAGTACCGGCTGCCTGTCGGCTTTTTGGATCATTTCTTCTACAACTGTCTCATCCGCTCCATATTGCATCAATTCCGATACAAAGGATTTGATCTCCAGCACATAACCCTTTTTATGAATATTTCTTCCAAAATAAGTAAGTTCTCCTTCCAGATTAGCAAGCACTTTTTTTAAGATCATGGTCTTGCCCATATCATCCAGTATCGGCATACTTGCTGTTCCTGTTTCGGCAAGCACACGAAATGCCAGCCGCAGAAAGCTTTGCACGTCAATATTCATAATACCTTTTTCATCGCTGATCGCGATCAATTCTTTTTGTGTCTGCATCGTAAACTGCTCCGGCACGACGAACAGATATTGTCTCTCCGGAAAAAGCTTCGCTTCCTTTGAAATGAAATGCTGTAAATAATAGCTTTTTCCTTTACCTGATCCCCCAAAAATAAATTGTAATGACATAATTTCCCCTTTGTTGCTTTATGTACTCTCGGAATCTTCTGAACGAAAAATTTCAAGATAGATTTTTGATATATAATGACATGTTTGTATATCTGCTGTTTTGATCGTTTAACTTGTCAGGATTTAAGACCATTAAATGACCTATATCGTAAAAAAATTTAAGCGAACTGTGTTTAATGATTAACAAATCTATATTTTAAATTGTTTGATTATTTTTTCTAATTCATCCACAATTTCTTTATTATCCTGTACTGCATTCACAATTTCTTTGAATTCTTCATCCATTTGTGATATATGCTCAGAATTATTCAGCACCTCTTCTTTCTGCTTATCAAATCCATTCATGATCTGATCTACATATTCATTGATCCGATTCATGCTTTGCTGAATTTCATTAATATGCTCTTCAAAGACAGTCATTAATTCTCTAAATCCATTAGCATCATTTGCATATTCTTTTCCGGTATGTACCAAAACGTCATAATCAGACATGACATTTCCTTTGACCATGTTCAACAGTTCAAAGGATGCTTCTGCTAACTGATCCACGACATTTATAATATACGCATTTAATGTCTGGATTTCTTCTGCTGTTTCTGATGATTGCTCTGCCAGCTTCCCAATCTGACCGGCTACTACCGCAAATCCTCTTCCACTTTCTCCTGCCCTTGCTGATTCTATACTCGCATTCAGTGCAAGCAGATTGGTCTGATCAGCAATTTCTAATATCTGATCAGTAAGTTCACTGATACGTTCTACATCTTTAGATCCCGCTATCTTTTCTTCCAATGTCTGTCCAATCCTGTCTAGTGCACTTTCTATGTGCTCTTTAGCAGATATTGCATCTTTTTCCAGCTTTTGTGCTTTCTCACCCACATGGTTGATATACTCTGTTTTAGATTTTGTCTCTGACATAACAGAAGATATCTTATCATGATTGTTCTTCGCATTCTGAGCGATCTTATGAACCAGGTCGCTCATTTCGAGAACATTATCGCCCATTTCATTCATGACTACATTTACCTGCGACACTTCGTTTGCAGAAGAAACTACAATATCATTGACATGTTCTGCATTTTCCAAAAGTTTATGCTCACTTGTTCCTATATTTTGAACAATCTCACGCAAATTTTCTAAAAACACATTCAGACTTTTTGCAATGTCCCCTACTTCATCCTTTGACTTTACATGGATCTTTTGTGTAAGATCTCCTTCCTTCATCGCAAGCTCGCTCATTTTTCCGGCTATCGTACTGACACTTCTTGACAAAACCCTGCTAATGATCAAAGAAAGCACAATGGCGACTATAAGACCTGCAAATCCAATCAATATAAATTGTCTTATAAATGTATTCTGCTGCGTCCGAATCGCTGATGCAGAACAATCCACACCGACAATCCCTACAATTTGTTTTGAGCTGTTATAAACCGGTGCAAATGCACTGTAAAAGTCACCCCATTCATCGGATGTCATTTCACGGTCAACAGTAACATTTCCTTTAAAAGCATCTGCGATCTCATCATAAATTTCATATTCTTCGCCAATCGCTGCTCCATCTTTTGTATCTGCATCAACGACAAATTCCAGCTTATTATCATCCATTCTCATCGTATAGATATATTTAATATCATCACCGGCAAGAAATACCTGCAGCTGTTCTAACATTTCTTTATAATGATCCGTTCCTTCGTCACCTTTCTTGATCTGTTCTAAAAGATCACCATCTATTCTTTTTGCTGCAATCTTTGCCGAACTTTTAGCTGTCTTTTTACACTGTTCTAGCATTGTGTTTCTTGCCTGAATAATAAAGCTCCATCCTATCAGATTCATAACGATCAAAACACATATGATCATGCCTGCCATGATTTTTGTCCGAATGCTCCAATGTTTCTTTGTATTCCCCATCTTTGTTTCTTTATCCCTTATTTTGTTTTTACCCATTCTGTTCTCCGTTCCGCAGATATCTCCATACACTTTACAGTGACACCCCTGAATCTGCTACTGTTGTATATTTATGCCGACTCTGAAAGCAAAGCTTTTATCTTTTGCCAAAGATTTCAAAAGCTCCCCTTTTTTCTTGTTCCAACACCGCAATGTTGTGCTGAAAAAATACTATTTTATTTTATCATACCTGAAAAAATATCTCCATAGAAAAAAGGCAGCACATATGTGCTGCCAAATAATGCCCTTTGTCGGGCTTACTCCATTTCTACCTTAATCAGTCATTGCGGTGAGATTTATAATATTTTTGTGTCAATGCCCTTCATCGGGCTTACTCCATTTCTACGGTACCCTCTCGGAACACGCATAAAACAGGGGCACAATTCAGACACAATTGTAGGTAATTGTCTGACAATTTATTTTTTTCATTTTTTCCTTCTTTTGCTTTTCAAGGTACTTTTTCTGAAAAAGAATATAAAAATAGTATACTATTACAAAACATCACAAGCAAGTATTTTTCATTTATTTTTCCTTCCCTGCATTCCTAATTCTTCGTATGTTCCTTTAACATCTCGCTTACCGTTTCCACCAAAATTTTTTCCGTATATTGCGTATCCTCTGATACCACGATCTCTTCCATCGTCTTTCCGGCTGCAAGCTGCCTTGACAGCTTTTCAACCGTTGGCTGCATCAAAGGATACATCGTTTCTACACTTTCACTCAGATTTACAAATTCCACTGCCTTAACCCGGTCTTCGTCCAATGATAACTGGAGATTCACTACGCTGTCTCCAATCGTCAATTCTTTCGTATAAACACCGGCTTCATATTTTTGATCTCCGTTGCTTTGTGCCGTTGTCTTAGAGTCATTCTTTCCTGTGAAAAGAAAGCCCAGAAGTACAAAAAGCACGATCACGGCAATACCAACAAATATTGCGGCTGTGATCACCTCTTTGGAACGTAAGACGACTATTTTGGTATTCGACATAGGAATCTGCCCCCATCCTTATATTGATAGTAACAGTATATGACACCCAAACGCAGATTAGAACCTCTTTACATCTGATCTAACGATCAATGACCAGGAATTGCGAATACGAATGCAAGTCAATAACATCCTCTTCGATCCTCTTTAACTGATCATAGATGTCCGTTTCGATCCGGTCCTTTACCGAATCCAGATCTTTTCTCTCAAACCCTCTACAGAACATTTATAATTAGGGTTATTAAGCACACGCGAAACAGTAGCCGGTGATGTTATTGTATGTCCTCCTACATTCATTCAATATATGGATTTTTTACTTTCGTTTTAATAAATCTTAATAAATATAGAAGAATATCATCTGATAATATTGACATAATATAAGTATGCGAATATAATAGTAGCATAAGATTAGGTCAGGAAGCGTACGACGCCCTGGCCATTTTTTAATAGGAGGTACAAAAGCTGAAAGAATTTAAAACATTTAACCAACAACTAACCATATTACGCAGCAGAGGAATGATTGTTCCAACAGATGGCAGACCAAAACGATTTTTAGAACAAGAAAATTATTATAATGTAATAAATGGCTATAAAGATCTGTTCTTATGTAAAGACAGTCAGGGGCAGGTAATCACCCCGGAAACGTATTTGCCCAATACTCATTTTAATGAACTGAAAGCATTATTTTTATTTGACCGCAATCTAAGATTTCTTTTTCTTAAATATCTACTGATTTTTGAAAATTCTTTCAAAACCGTCATTTCACATGAATTTACTCATAAATATCCCAAAGCAAATTCATATCTTGAAATTGCAAACTATAGAGATGATGATCCCAAAGCAGTTTTAAAACAAATTTCCATATTAACAAAAACCATTCATGATAATGTAGGTTCTACCGGGGGCAATTAAGCACTATATTGAAGATCATGGATCAGTCCCTTTATGGGTATTGGTTAATTATCTTACAATAGGCAATCTTTCCTATTTATATTCCGCACTAAAAGATTCTGAGAAAAATGTCATAGCAAAATATTATTCAGAAAAGTATAAAAAACAATACAATCCATCAAACACATTAATAATTTGCAGTAAAGATTTACAATCTGCATTAAAAATATTTAACTTAGTAAGAAATCAATGTGCCCATGGTGAGCGTCTTTATAACTCTGATTACAAAAATATTCGTGTAGCTAATATTGCCAATTATTATAACATAACAAACTATAATAACAGACGTATTTTTGTTGCCATTCTTTACCTTAAAATATTGCTTAATAAATCGTATTACAAGAAATTTCATTCCGAATTAAATGAAATCTTTTGCAAATATAATAGTGAATTTCAAACAGTTAGTTTTAATGATATTCTAAACATTATGGGAATTGATCGATCAGAACTTGAAAAATTAAAACCATAGATCAAATATCTTTGCTTTAAAAAGTGCAAAGCCAGCGCTTTGCACTCCAAGAATTGCTAAAGCAATTCTTGTTGGTGTACCACCACTGTACGAGCAGTTTCCTATTCCATAAAAAAGACACCCGAATTCTATTCCTATGTACTGCACCCCAAAAAGTCAGACCAAAATCTAACATTTAAAGGTCAGTCCATAACACAAATAGAAATTAGGTGTCTCTTACTGTAAATTCATGAATGACAAAATATCATTACAAAGAAATCAGACTCTCAACCTTCCGGCAATTTGCTATTTATTTAGCACTTTTTGCTCCGGTTGCCTGCTGTTCCAGTTTATGACGGATTGCAGCCTGTTCTTCTGCCCATTTTAAACATTTTGCGTAACCATATTTATCGGCATTGCTGATCATCTCTTTCACAATCTTATCGTACTGTGCATCTGTCTTCGCATACATCGCTTTCCATGAACCGTTTTTAATCTCATCTGTTACCTGTGACCATGTTGTTTTTAACTCATCATCTTTTGATTCCAATGTAAACGAAGTACCCGGTGCAACGGTATAACTTCCATTTTCAAAATATTCTGTAATACTCTTTGCTCCGGTCTTATCGCGCCAATCCTGTTCAATATCACTCTTAGCAGCTGCGACATTACTCTTCCAGTTATCTGAGTTATAGGTTTCTCCATTTGAATCCGGATTTTCTGCATCTACAGACCATGTAGAGAATGATGCCTGTAACATACCATCATGGAAAGAACCTTTATGCTTAGAACCCATCTTTGTCTTCTCATTTTCCTTACATTTCTTACCCAATTCTGTAAAGTAGGTATTACCCTGTTTGTCATAATTCCATGTCTCACCCTTTGGTCCATATGCATATGTCATACGTCCTTCCGGTGTTGCAAAATAATTCAGGATTTCCATACACAATTCCGGATATTCTGTATTTGCACCGATACTAGTGATTCGGTTGCCACCCTGTGTATTCATACCATATACGATTGGGCTGGCATCTTCCGGTTTTAAGCAATACATCATTTTACCGGCTTTAGTATGCTCGTCTTTGTTATAAGCAAGAGAGCCACTATAGTTAAAGATAGAGAACAACACACCGCCATTCTGTACTTTTTCCGCCATCTTGTCATAAGTCTGTGTCATGGAATCAGGATCAACAAGACCTTTCTGATACAGATCATTGAAGAATTTAAGCATTTCCAGATATGGACCATTCTTTTCTAATGCACCATGATAATTACCTGTCTTACAATCATAGAGACCAAGACCAAGTTCGTCATATCCATAATATGCTGTTGCAGTTGCTTTGACATACATAACCATATCTTCATCCCAGTCAGGCCATAATGAAACAGCATATGTCTTATTACCTGAATCATCCTTTGGGCAAAGCTTTTGCATCTTAACCATAAGATCTTCAAAGTCATTCAGATCTTTTACTTTCGGATAACCAAGCTGCTTATAAAGATCCCAACGAACATCCCAGTTATAGAAAAACATTTGGTGATCTTCATTTGACAAAGCAACATCATTACCAATACCATAACATGCTTTCTTCTTTCCGTCTGTAATCTTAGTAGTCAGATTTTCATTTTTCTTGATCGCATCCGGCATATTTTTGTAAATATACTTACCTTCTTTTTTCAAGAGATCATCCTCGTTCCAATCATACAAAACACCTGCTTTAACAGCACCTGTATAATCATCGCCATCATTACCAAAGATAACAATATCGCCCAGATCACCGGATTCCATACGTGTCTCATAAACACCATCTCCATCCGGAGTAATCTTGAGTTTGACATTAAACTTGTCTTTTAAAATGTCAGCGATCCATCCGGTTTGTAAACCGGAATAATTTGCTAACTGGCTGTAAACCTCCAATGTGATTGTTTCATTCTTCTTAGAACCACATCCGGTCAATGTCGATGTCATTCCAACTGTCATGCAGGCTGCCATTGCCAAAGAAGCAGCCTTATAGGCTAATTTTTTCTGTTCATATTTTTTCTATCTCCTTCCTGATATTTTTTAATCCCATTGCAATTAGGGTTTAAAATCCTCTTCCTCATCGGATTCGTCTGTATCCTCATACACCTCTTCCGTCTCTTCGTCAGTATCTTCCGTCTGGTTTTCCCGCTCTTCATTTTCGTTTTCGATCAATCGGAATGCCTGTCCTGCAAATCCACTGATCGTCAAAAACACACATGCCGGACCAACTAATATACCTAACAATTTTGTAGTTGCACTAAAAGTAATTACAAAATATTCCACTAACAAAACGACAAACAGAAAAATTGTTTTTGGAAAATACTTCATCTGGATCGAATATGAATTACGCATTGTATTAATGATCGAATTCTCATATCTTGCTTGCAAAGCAAATGCATAAGCAATATGCATATATGCCAGGAACCCGGCAACGATTCCAATGATCAAGTATCCTGTTGTGCTATAGCCGATTTTTTTTGCGGCTCCATAGAACTGAAAATCAAGATACAATGCATATACAGCGATCAATGTGATCACACCAAGGATCATTCCATCTTTGAAGTTCTCACGATATGCTTTCAAAAAAGGTTTTGCAATATATCCTTCTTCTTCATCTACCATCCGCAGGGTAATGGAAAATGCGGCTGTTGTTGCCGGACCGATCAAAAGAAGCGGGATCCAGCTAAATACACGGTAAGAACCAAAGCCAGCTAAGACAATGATTCCTTCTATGATAAACTTTGCTGCAACTCCGCTGCAAAGAAGCCACATTACATTTAACTTGAGCATATCAAGTAATCTGTTCATAAACTTATAAAAGGGACTGTCAATCGAAAAAAAACTACTCATTTCTATATCCATTTCTGTGCATTTGCTACTATCATCTTTTAAATGATCGTATGCACTCTCTTATTGTTTTAACATTATTTTCTCTAATTTATAAAAAAGTGCAAAGCCAGCGCTTTGCTATGTGTACCGCTACTGTACGAGCATTTTCCTATTCCATGAAATAGGGCTGTTCATATGGAACAGCCCTACCGTCATATTATCATTTTTTAATTATTTAGATGTGATTGCATCTTCTAAGCTCTTACGTCTGTTAGCTTCGTTTGTAGACCAATCTACGCACTCTTTGTAACCATACTGCTCACACTTCTTGATCATGCTGTTTACGATCTTGTCGTATGCAGCATCTGTCTTAGCGTAGATAGCTTTCCAAGAACCATTCTTGATCTCGTCAGTTACCTGTGACCATGTTGTCTTTAACTCATCAGACTTTTCGCTCTTTGTATAAGATGTACCAGGAGCTACGACATATTTGCCTTTCTCCATGTAATCATTTACACCGGTAGCACCGGTCTTATCACGCCAATCTTTCTCGATATCACTTGAAGCTTCTGAAAGGTTGCTCTTCCAGTTATCTGAGTTGTATGTTTCACCGTTTGAATCCGGGTTAGAAGCATCTACAGACCATGTAGTGTTTACAATCTGTAATGTACCATCCTGGAATGTACCCTTATGACCGTTACCAATCTTAGTCTGTTTATTGTTGTTACACTCTTTACCTAAATCAGTGAAGTATGTGTTGCCTTCTTTATCATAATCCCAGCATACGCCCTTAGGACCGTAATCCATTGTAAGACGACCTTCTGGAGTACAGAAGTAGTTGATAACTTCCATACATAACTCAGGATATTCTGTTGTAGCACCGATTGACCAGATACGATCTCCACCCTGTGGGTTCATACCATAAACAATTGGTGTGGCTTCTGAAGGTTTCATACAGTTCATCATCTTACCTGCTTCTGTATGAGCTTTCTTATTATAAGCTAATGATCCGGAATAATTAAAGATAGAGAACATTGTTCCACCATTCTGTACTTTCTCGATCATCTTATCATATGTCTGAGTCATTGAGTCAGGATCTATTAATCCATCCTGATATAAGTTGTTATAGAATTTTAACATCTGAAGGTATGGACCATTCTTCTCTAATGCATCATGGAACTTACCATTCTGAGGATCATATAATCCACAGCCTAGCTCATCATAACCATAGTAAGCAGTAGCTGTAGCTTTAACATACATAACCATTGCATCATCCCAATCAGGCCATAATGAAACAGCATATGTCTTATTACCAGAGTCATCCGTTGGACACTCTTTTACCATATTTTTCATTAATGTTTCGAAATCGTCTAAATTCTTAACTTCAGGATAACCTAATTTCTTGTAAAGATCCCAACGAACATCCCATGTATAGAAGAATGATTCATGATCTTCACTTGAAGTAGCTACGTTATGACCAAAACCATAAAGAGTATCTTTTGCACCATTTGTAATAGTAGAAGTTAATTCCTGATTCTTCTTAATCGCATCATGCATATGCTTTTTAATATATGGACCATAATCCTTTAAGATATTATCTTCATTCCAGTCATATAAAAGACCATTCTTTACCGCTGTTGGGTATTTATCACTGTCATTACCCCAAACAACGATATCACCCAGGTTACCATCTTCCATACGTGTCTCGTAAACACCGTCACCATCAGGAATAATATTTAATTTAACTTTGAACTTGTCCTTTAAGATATCGGCGATCCAACCTGTCTGGACACCTGAATAGTTTGCTAACTGACTGTATACATCAAGTGTAACAATCTCATTTTTCTTAGAACCACATCCTGCCAAGAAAGATGTACTTCCAACGATCATACTTGTTGCTAAAAGCATGGAAGTTGCTTTTTTCGTAAAATTCTTACGCATTATTTTTTCCTCCTCTCAAGAAAATGCATTTTTAATAGATTCATTTTACAGTCACAGCAGTTTACACTCTGCCGTGACCATTATTTTAATTTTAATAATATTACGGGTACATTAACCCTTAACAGCACCTAACATAATACCCTTTTCGAAATATCTCTGCATGAATGGATATACACAGAAGATAGGAATAACGGATACCATGGAAATAGTGTACTTAATAACCTTAGAGTTCAATGCCTGCTCCATAGCCTGCTGTGCTGCTGTACCACCCTGACTCATCAAAGTACCAAGGTTTGATGACTGGTTCAGGTAGTTGTACAGTCTATGCTGTAATGTGAAGAGCTTTTCATTACCCTGCATCAGAATCAAAGAATCCTGGAATGAATTCCAATGTCCTACTGCACCGAAAATAGCGATTGTAGCAAGAATCGGTTTACTCAAAGGCCAGATCAGCTTACGGAACACTACCATATAAGAAGCACCATCAATAAAGGCACTTTCTTCAAGCTCTGCCGGTATGGACTCTATATACGTCTTAACCAGAATAATATTATACGGAGCTACGATCGTAGGAATGATGTAAGCTAAATAGTTCTTTGTCAAACCTAACAATGCCATGTTCAAGTACCATGGGATCAGACCGGCATTGAAATACATAGTGATAACGAGGAAACGATACCAGAAACTTCTGTGCCACATTTCCTGCTTTGTTACGATGTAACCTACGAAAGCAGAAGCAATTACCATGAGTGCTGTACCGATCAATGTTCTTGAAATGGTTACGATAAAGGAAGTACCGAGATCACCTACTTCACGTAATGCAATATAGTTATCAACGTTAAATCCCTTTGGATAGAAGTTGATCAAACCTCTTTTTACCAATTCGTTATCTGATACCGTGTTGATAAACAGATAGTAGAATGGGAAAATACATGTAACTGTAAATGCTGAGAAGAAAATATAGTTAAAGATGTTAAAGATCACATCGCCCGGCTTAGTACGGTACATCTTTTTATGCTTTTTGTAATATGCTTTTTCTCTCTTAGCATCAAGCTTTTCCTGTGCTGTCTTTGCCATTTTTCTTCACCTCCTATATAATACTCTCGCCACGGAGCAGTTTTGACATACCATTTGCGGCGAACAGTAAAACGACACTGATTACAGATTTGAACATACCTACTACAGTAGATAATGGAATACTACCATTACCAATACCTAATTTATAAACGTATAAGTCTAATACGCGGATAGACTCTCTGTTCTCAGCGTTTTCGAATACGAGGTACTGGTCAAGACCATTACTGAGAATACCGGCAATAGCCATTAACAATAATACGAAGAATGTTGGAAGCAGACCCGGAAGAGTGATATGGCGCATCTTCTGGAAACGTCCCGCACCATCCACGGTAGCCGCTTCATACAATGACTGGTCGATACCGGAAATACCTGCTATGTAAATGATTGCGCTCCAGCCTACGCCTTTCCAGGTACCCCAGCCCCACATCTTAACCCATGTGAAAGAGTTACCCATCAGGTAGTTATGACCTGGCGCATTCTGTGACATCAAACCAACCTCTTTTGCAAATGTGTTAATGAAACCATCTGTTGAGAAAAGAGAAAGCGCAACGGCATATACAAGTACCCATGAAATGAAGTTAGGGATTGTCGTGAATGCCTGTACGAAACGACGGAATCTCATGTTGCGTACTTCACAAAGGAATACAGCGAAGATCATAGGAATCCAGCTTGTGATGATATTTAAACCACTGATTGCCAATGTGTTTTTCATAACGTTGATAACATCGTTTCTTGTTGCAGAGTTCTTAAATAAGTAAGCAAACCATTTAAGACCAACAAAGTTGTCTGATGAAAGTGTTCCACCTGACTTGTAATCGAAGAATGCGTATCTCCATCCATAAAGAGGAAGGTAGCAGAATAAGAAACCAAGGATTGCAAACGGAAGGAACATCAGGAATAATTTGTACTTTGATTCCATCTCAAACTTCTCACCAGGCAGTGCCTTTGGAGTCTTAGCAAATAATACCAAAGAAAGTAGCAGAATCACAACAGCGATTCCACCGAAGACAAATACACCAACCGGCATAGAAGGTGCAACCTTGTCCACACGATTTGTATCCTGAACCAAAATGTAACCTACGAAACAAACTGCATATCCGACTACTTCTGCAGTTGCTCCGATAATAGAGAATTTTAAGCCAAATCTCTGAAGCTTGTTGTTACCCATTGATGTACAGATACCAACACCTGTTGCCGCGATACCAAGTACCGCGATCACCGCACCGATATAAGTAACTACGAATGTTGTCTCATCAACCCAATTCATACGAAATGCTCTCGCACAGTCACTAATAAGACTGTTATAAGAAATAGCTGATGTAAATAATGAAATCTTGTCACTAACCAAACCACAGATCTTAGCCGGGTTAGCAATTGGGAAGAACGCCATGATAATCGCAAGCACGGCAATCACACGCTGCACAATCCAAAGACTGCTTAACGTCCCTTTCTTCTCGGTTATTTCTTCTTTCATAATGACCTCCTTGTTTTGTATTTCAGTCTTCGCTTCAAAAAACGAATAGAACTTTTCTACTATTATTTTATCAAAAAGTGCATTTTAAAAATACCATAATTTATGGATTGAAAATACACATATTTTTCACACTTTTTAAACTGTTTGTTCGCACTTCTTTTTTATTATGAAATCATACAGAGAATATGCAGACAAACGTAAAAACAATTTAGACATGAAAAAAAGAGGAAAAGAGATGAGATTGTATTTCAAATCTCATCTCAAGATCTCCTCAATCATTCTCTGTCAGAATGAATTATTTTTTCTTTTTCTTTGAAGTTACAACAACTACAACACCTGCAACTACAACGACAGCTACAACTACTACGATTGGAATAACCGGTACACTTGACTTGCTGTCATCTTTCTTATCGTTTGACTTTGCTGCCGGTGTAGGAGTAGCTTCTTTTGCATCCGGATCGTCCTTTGCAAAACCGGAAACAGTAAATGTTACTTCCACAGAATCATTAGGAATCTGGAACTCCGTCTTTAATTCCTTTGTATTTCTATATGTGTTAGCTGTGTTAAAGCAAAGTGTATGTGGAGCATCTTCTGCTTCTTCATCAATAATGGCATTGTCCTGTGTTAATTTTGTAATACCATCAATCTTTGTCTTAACATTTGTGATCTTAACAGTGTCATTAGAAGGGATATCTGTAGATACACCTACGAATTTAACATGTGTGTTACCATCGTTTGTAACGCATCCGTTTAATCCTTTAACGCCAACTGTATATGTACCATTACCTTTGATCTTAACGTCAGTGATCTGACCATCAACAGGCTTAGCTTCTTCTACATCTAATGTAGTAAGCATCTTGTCCCAGTTTGCATTGTCGATACCGGTTTCCTTCTTGAAGAACGGATCTCTGAATACCCAACATCCATCTGCCTGGAACATAAAGTATGCATTGTACTCTCCATTTGGATCAAAATCCTTTTTACCAAGTGCGATTGCCTCTTTCGTAGGATCATTTGCTGCAAATGCTACGGAAGGGATCACTGTTACGCCAAGAGCTAAAGCCATAGCACCGGCTGTAATTGCTGAAACGATTTTCTTTAATGATTTTCTCATTACCATTTCCTCCTCTTATTTTTACTCAACATAATGACATTCTCATGCCTGTATTTGAGTATACCATAAAAATCAACAAAAGTAACCTTATTTTTTTGACATGTTTACCCACATTATTTCACTTTTGCATTTAAAAAAGAGTTTTTTAGGGTATTTTCCACAAAAAACTCTTTTCTGATATAGTTACTTTTGTATCTGTTATGCAATCTTTTCCATTTTTAGATGTATTTTTGAATCTCTTGTGGAATTTCTGCCGAAAAACAGATTGTAATACAAGTTCCTTTCCCCTCTTCACTCCTGATCGATACACCATACGGCTCGCCATATAATATGGTAATTCTCTGATTCACATTATTGATTCCGATATGATCATTTTCCGAATGAATTCCTTCTCTGAGTGCTTTACGAATCTTTCCTAATGTATAATAATTCATTCCTGCACCGTTATCTTTAATCTGAATTTCAATATCTTTTTCTTTCTGCATAACATGCACTTCCAGATATCCATCATTTTCTTTCGACTCCAGACCATGTGCAAATGCATTTTCCACAAACGGCTGCATGATCAGCGGGATGACCATGATAGAAGTATCAACATTATCGTCTACAATAACTTTTGAATGGATTCTGTCTCCAAACCGATAATTCTGAATTACAAGATAATCTTCGATCAATGTGATCTCTGACTGCAAGCTGACCATCTGATCACCAACCTGTATATTTCTTCTCATGATCTTTGCAAGTTTTTTTACCAGTTCTTCGATCTCAGGTTCTTTGTTAATCTTTGCTTTCATACGGATCGTTTCCAATGTATTATATAAGAAATGGGGATTGATCTGGCTTGCAAGCATTTTAAATTCAACTTCTTTTTGCTTGGTATGCAGCTTTTCTTTCTGAACCTGTTCATCAACCACTTTGGTTGTCAGCTTTTGAATATCCTGCATCATCTGTTCTAACTCCTGGTACAGCTCAGCTGCCTCATCTGTTCCATCGATCGGCTCTACTTCCTTATATCTGCCTACCGCGACTAAATGCATCTGTTCACGCAGCTTTTTAATACGATGCCCAAACAGATTCGAAAAGAGCAGGATCAAAAAGATTGACATCATAAGGCCGAGCAATACTGTAACAATACTGATCAGATTTGTTTTATTAAAATCAACCAGTAAAGCTCGTGAACTTTGGACTCGCACGATCGTATAACACGATCCCGTATCATCAGGATAAATTTTTTGATAGGTTACCAGATACTCACTAATACCATTAACCACTTTTTGAGTTCCCAGATTTTTACGATAAGAATTCAAATTTGCGATCAGAAAATCATTATCGTTTGTAATTTCAAAATTTGTTGCGATCACATCATCGGGGCCATACACCAATACGGAATTGTCTGTTCGTTTAATCACTTTTTTCACAGTTCGTTCGGGATTCAAGCGTACGGCAAGCACAGCTATTGTTTTACCGGAAGAATCCTGAATACTACGTGTAAGCTGGATCACATTTTCTGATTTTGTCTCATCAAAGAAATAAGACCAATAACTCTCACCATTTCGGTAACAGGTGGGCAGATACCAGTTAAGCTTTTTGATATCCCCTCCACCCGAATAGCTGAAATACCGGTTCGATGCGATCGTTCTGTTCTTTACATAGATCTTGATATCATAAATCTCTTCCTTATAATATTCGAGATATTTATCAATAAACTGCATGCTGACACAGTCCTGTGTAAACTCATCGGTATCTTTATATTCCTTTTGTGCGATCTTCGTAATAATATTACGGACCGCCGCATCACTATAGATCTGTTTCCCTACGTCTGTAGCAACTTCCATAGATTCTTCTATACTGGAGCCGATCAGGGCAACCTCCTCCTGCTGTGCTTTTTTATTCTGCTCCAGAATCAGATCACGGCTCTGCTGACTGATATAAAATGTTGCAATTACAAAAGGAATAATTCCCCCTATTATATATATAAGGAACATTCTCTTTCCGAAACTGATACTTTTTGCTATATCCAGCACCTTATACCATCTGTATTTTCTTTTTTTCATTCTTTCTATTCACCAATCTTAAACTGTACCTGAACCGGACTTTTTAACGGTTTACCAGATAGTGATGTTACTTTCGTTGTAATATTCAAAATATATGATTCATCCTGTGCATATGGTTCGATCGGTTCGATCTCGATCTCATTTTCAATTGAATTATAACGGATCGCCGTCTTTAATGGCGACATATTCATCGTTGTTACATACAGGTTTACATTATTGACTGTCTTAGGATCCAAAGGCACATTAAACTTGATTTTCCACAAAAAATTTCCTGTCTTAAATTTCAGATCCTGTTTTACTTTATTCTCCAATCCTTCTGTCATAGATTCAAATGCCAAATAATTTGCCATAATTATCTCTCCGTTTCTCCTCTGATCAGACCTCTGTGTATCCAATCCTCTATCTTAGTTTATTTCCATATTATCTTTCATTTTAACACACATCCTGTTTTTTGTGTATATCTAATTATAAGTGTATCGTATCTGTTATTTTTTTGTTATAATTATGTTTAGAAAAACAAGGGAGGTTACCCTCTATGGCAAAGATAAATTTTAAGCCCGGCAACATGCTCTATCCTTTACCGGCTGTATTGATAAGCTGTGGTGATATTGATGGTGAATCCAATCTTTTTACTGTTGCATGGGCAGCTACTGTATGCACAAATCCGCCAATGGTTTCGATTTCTGTCCGCCCGGAACGTTATTCCTATGACATGATCCGCAGGCAAAAAGAGTTTGTGATCAACCTGACGACAAAAGATCTGGCTTTTGCAACTGATTATTGCGGTGTCCGTTCCGGCCGGGACTATGATAAATGGAGCGATTGTCACCTGACAAAAGAAAAAGCAGATCAGGTCCTATGCCCGATGATCAAAGAATCACCTGTCAATATTGAATGCAAAGTCTCGCAGATTCAGGAATTAGGTTCGCATCATATGTTTATTGCTGATGTTGTTGCTGTTCATGTAGATGATACATTGCTAGATGAACATAATACATTTCATTTAAACGACAGTAATCTGATCTCTTATTCACACGGAACATATCTGACGCTCGGAGAGCCGGTCGGTAAGTTTGGATATTCCATTCAAAAAAAGAAAAAAAAGAAAGAACACAAACGAAAAGCAAAGTCATAAAATATACTATGACAATGTCAGCAACAGATTCATATACTATATAGCAACAGATCCTGTTAACAATGGTATACAAAGAACCGGCGTTTTTGATGCTATTCATGGTATAAAAGGGAGCACTTATGAAAATAATCTATATAAAAATCCGCAACTTCAAATCTATTCGCGATATTGAGATTTGTGACATTGAAAATGCATTGATCTTAGTCGGTAAAAACAGCACCGGCAAAACTTCTATCATTGATGCACTCTTATTAGCTGCCGGTAAAACCCAAGTGGAAGATTACCAGTATCGTGACGCAAACACATCTATTGAAGTTTCTTTGCACATCGAATTTTCTACGGAAGATCTCGAATATTTTCACAAAAAAGGAACATTAAACAAGCTGCGTGATTATGATGCATGGTATCAGGAATTCTGCACAAAACTTCCTTCCTTTCAGGATAATGTACTTTCTTTTACCTGCATTATCACACCACAAAAGAAAGTACGTTATGACGATGGATTCCAAAAAAACAATCCATATATATTAGAAGTTTTTCCAAAAATCTACCATATTGATCAGACGCGAAACTTAGAAGCATTACAAAATGATGTATTTAATTTTTACGACAAAGAATCTTTCCAAAAACTCAAAGACAACCAATGTACTTTTGATGCGACAAGAACCTGCAACCGCTGCTTTCAGTGCATTGGACTGATCAACAAAAAAACACCGGAAGAACTAACTCTTTTTGAAACAGCACGACTTTTACAATACAAACTTTTTCATACGAACCTGAATGAATTTGCCAAAAAAGTCAATGAACATTTCCATGCGAATGCAAGTCCATCACAGGATATCCAATATGTTATGAATTATGATATTGACAGTCTGCTCCATATTGATACTTTAGTACGTAACAAAGTTCGTGGTGGTTCTGTCGGTTCGATCAATCTGCTTAGTGAAGGCTTAAGAAGTATTTATGCTCTTTCTTTTCTGGAGGCTTATATCGAAGAAGAAGATACTCTTTCTTGCATTATCATGATCGAGGACCCCGAAATCTATCTTCATCCACAGCTCCAGAAGGTAGCAAGTGAAATTCTTTACCGCCTTTCAAAGAAGAATCAGGTTTTATTTACAACACACTCCCCGAATCTGATCTTTAACTTTTCTACAAAGCAGATCCGCGAAATCATTCTTGATGAAGAATATTACACTATCGCACGTCAGGATACGGATATTGATGTCATTTTAGATGACCTTGGATATACTGCAAATGATCTGATGAATGTCAGCTTCGTCTTTATTGTAGAAGGCAAACAGGATAGCAACCGCCTGCCGCTGCTTTTAGAAAAATATTATTCCGAAATCTATGATGATGACGGCAAACTGCAGCGAATTACGATCATTCCTACTAATAGCTGTACAAATATTAAAACGTACGCAAACTTAAAGTACATCAATAAATTATATTTGAAAGATCAGTTTTTAATGATCCGCGACAGCGATGGAAAAAACCCAAAATACCTAAAGAAGCAGCTTTGTAACTATTACAGCCAGCGAGCCAAAGAAGATTTAGGCAATCTGCCAAAGATTGAGCCGAAAAATGTATTGATCTTAAAGTATTATTCCTTTGAAAATTACTTTTTAGAGCCATCCGTTATGAAAAAGATCGGCGTGATCCGTTCCGAAGAAGATTTTTACAATATTCTTTATAAAAAATACAAAGACTACTTATTTAAATTGAACAGTTTCAAAAAGTTGCTGCGCACAAAAAATTTCAGGATAAAAAATAAACAAGACATAAAAGACCATATAGAAGACATAAAAATATATGTCAGAGGCCATAATCTGTTTGACATTTTCTATGGACGCTATCACGGAACAGCCGAACAGGAAATCCTCAAAAAGTATATTGATGTCGCACCACGCGAAACCTTTCAGGATATTTTTGATGCGATCGACTCTTTTGTATACTTTGAAAACAGAAAAAAATGATGACAACAAAAACAGCCATACAGGATGGAGACGAATTTTTGTCACTTTTGTGTCACAAACCTTTTTTCTTGTTGACATAACATAAGTTTTGTTTATAATATTGTTATGTGTTGTTTTTTGCTTATTTTTACAAAAGGCAGGAAACACATTCGACAATTGAGACAAAATGCAGAGGTTTTTGCTAAAAAACGTATTCTTCTTCTGCAACACAATACATTTTATGTGCACGAATTGCCATAAAATGTATTTTAAACTATAATAGTGAGATACTTATTTTGACTTATCAGACTGGACTTACAGATATTATATAAATTTTAATGCAATATACAAAAGAGAGCGAAATTGGATTTTATGAGGTGCAATATGGAAAATCAATATATTATTAAAGGCGGTGTTCCTCTCCGTGGAGAGGTTACGATCGGTGGTGCTAAAAATGCTGCTTTAGGCATACTTGCCGCTGCAATTATGACAGATGAAACGGTTTTAATCGACAATCTTCCTGATGTAAACGATATTAATGTTTTATTGACTGCAATTGAGGGGATCGGAGCTACAGTCAACAGGTTGAGCCCACATGCGGTAGAAATTAACGGCAGTACCATTGGAGCTGTAACGATTGATTACGATTCCATTCGTAAGATTCGTGCTTCATACTACCTGCTCGGTGCGTTGCTGGGCAAATATCAAAAAGCAAAAGTAGCGTTACCGGGTGGATGTGAGATTGGAAGCCGTCCGATTGACCAGCATTTGAAAGGATTTCGTGCACTTGGCGCTACGGTCAACATTGAACATGGTATGATCGACACTTATGCGGAAAATCTGGTTGGAAACCACATTTTCCTTGATGTTGTTTCTGTCGGTGCAACGATCAATATTATGTTAGCTGCCTGTATGGCAGACGGAAAGACTGTATTGGAAAATGCCGCCAAAGAGCCACATATTGTAGATGTAGCAAACTTCTTAAACAGTATGGGTGCAAATATTAAAGGAGCCGGTACCGATAAGATCCGTATTACCGGTGTATCAAAGCTACACGCAAGTGAATATTCGATCATTCCGGATCAGATCGAAGCCGGTACTTTTATGGTAGCTGCTGCCGCTACAAGGGGCGATGTTCTGATCAAAAATGTCATTCCAAAGCATTTAGAAGCAATTACCGGAAAACTTACGGAAATCGGTGCATTAGTCGAAGAATTTGACGATGCTGTCCGTGTATCCGCAACCGGCAGATTAAGCCACACACAGGTTAAAACTTCTCCATATCCGGGATTTCCTACAGATATGCAGCCTCAGATTGCAACACTTCTGGCTCTTTCTGAAGGCACAAGTACCGTTACGGAAAGTATTTTTGAGAATAGATTTAAATATATTGATGAACTTTCCCGCATGGGAGCAAATGTAAAAGTAGAAGGAAATGTTGCTATTATCGAAGGCGTTTCGGGATTTACCGGAGCTGCTGTTTCAGCACCGGATCTGCGTGCCGGAGCTGCATTAGTAGTAGCTGCATTGGTGGCGGATGGTTATTCAACGGTCGATTCGATCAAGTTCATTGAGCGAGGTTATGAATGTTTTGAGCACAAACTGAATCAGCTCGGTGCGCGAATGGAAAAAGTTGAAATTGATGACGATAGAGCCATTCAAAAGTTCAAGCTGAAAATCGGATAGATATCTATAAAGAGCTTTTGCAACATAGGCAGAAAACCTACGAAGCAAAGGCTCTTTTTTTAGACAGATCATTTCATAAAAACATTTTTATTTTTTTAGAACTTTTTGTCAGCCTATACCGGAGCAGATAACTTGCAAATATCCCCCAAAAAGCGTATTATTAAAGTATCTATACGATAGAATAATTCTAAAATTCAAGCATTGCACGCTTGCCGCCCATTGTGACGGATAATTTCATTTTATCGTTTATGTATGCTACACAAGGGGCAACTTTTAACCAGATTAAACCAGGAGATTTTTAACAAATGAGAGGACGTTTTATAACTTTTGAAGGAATTGACGGCTGTGGCAAAAGCACACAGATCGAACTGTTAAAACAAAAGATCGAGCAACAGGGAACACGCTGTTATGAAACCCGTGAACCCTCTGACGGTCCGGTAGGATGTATGCTTCGTCAATGTCTTACAAAAAGAATCGAAGCAGATGAACGCACTCTGGCTGCCCTTTTTGCATCAGATCGTCTGGATCATCTTTTTAATAAAACAGACGGCATTTGCCAGAAGTTAGACGAAGGAATTCATGTAATCTGTGACCGCTATGTATTATCCAATTATGCCTACCAAAGTGTATGCGCCCCATTAAACTGGGTGATGAGCCTGAATTCGGTAGCAAACGATACCGTCAAACCTGATTGCCATATATTTATCGATGTTACTCCTGAAGTATCTTTAGAACGTATGGCAAAAGGACGTTTTCATACAGAACTTTTTGAAACAAAAGAAAGATTGACAGAGGTCAGAAACCGTTATCTTTCTCTGATTGAGCAGTTAAAAGACAAAGAAAAAATTATTGTCGTTGACGGAGACCAGTCCGTAGATCAGATTGCCAATGCTATCTGGAAAGAAGTCTCTGCTCTTTTTTAAATAAGTATTGATAAGGAGGCGATAACTGTGGATTTAAAAGTTACTAATCTTGCACAGATACAACAACAAAATGCACTTTCGAATCTTCCTGAAACAGATGGCTCTTTTCGATTTGCTTTACTCAGTAACCTGCAGGAAAATGAACTACAGTCCCAGCTTGCCTTCATGATGGAAGAGATCACACAACAGGGAAACCGGATCAGCAAGCGTATGGACGTTCGCGATATGAAACAGTATCGCAAACTGATCAAAGAATTTATTAATGAAATCTCTACACATTCCCATAAATTCAGTCGTGAAAATTTTCTTGACCGTAAAGGCCGGCATCGTGTATATGGAATTATCAAGCAGATCAACCAGACATTAGACGAACTTGCAGAGGAACTTCTGGAAGAAGAGAAAGATCATCTTGCCATTTTGCAAAAGGTTGATGAAATACGTGGTTTGATCCTTGATATTTTTACCTGATGCAAATAAAGAAAACAGGTACATACATTTCTTTATATTATGATAAATATAACGTCAGTACACTACTGTACATTCAGTTTTTTATAAAGTAAATAAGTGTATATTTGAATACACGGATTGGAGTAATAATGGCTAATTTTAAAGATATAATCGGACAAGACCAGATTAAGACACATCTTTTAGATGGCATTTTACAGGGAAATATTTCCCACGCTTATATTATTAATGGCGAAACAGGATCAGGCAGACGTTTACTTGCATCTGCCTTAACAAAAGCCCTGCTTTGCGAGAATCGTTCTACGCAGGGAGATGCCTGTGGCGTGTGTAAATCCTGCAAGCAGGCAGACTCAAATAACCACCCGGATGTCCGCTTTGTAACACATGAAAAAGCAAGCATCAGTGTAGATGATATCCGTGAGCAACTGATCAATGATATTACGATCAAACCTTATAGCAGTGCTTACAAAATATACATTATCCCGGATGCAAACAAAATGACAGAACAGGCACAAAATGCCCTTTTAAAAACAATTGAAGAACCACCGGAATATGCTGTAATCTTATTAATTACGGAAAATTCCAAAAATCTGTTAGATACGATCCAGTCACGCTGTATTACATTAAATACACGTCCTTTGACAAAAGCTGAGATCAAGGAATATCTGATCAAAAACCTTCAGATGGACGAAGATCAGGCAGACATTGCTGCTGCTTTCTGTCAGGGAAATGTCGGAAAGGCAATTCATTTTTCTTCAGACCAAAATTTTCAGGAAATGAAAGCTGAAACACTTTCTTTATTAAAACAGATCGATAAAATGGATGTTCCTGAAATCATGCAACAGATTAAAAGCTTTTCACAAAGAAAATCCTCAATGGACGATTATCTTGATCTGATGCTTTTATGGTATCGTGATGTTCTGATGTTTAAGATTACAAAAGATACGAATATTCTTTTATACCGTGAAGAATACAAAGCAATTTCCGAACAGGCTTGTATTCATAACTATCAGAAGATCGAGAACATTATCAAAGCGATCGACAATGCAAAAGTCCGTCTTGCTGCTAATGTCAACTTTGATATAACGATTGAATTACTTCTTTTGACAATAAAAGAAAATTAAACCGGACGAAAAAGAAAGGAAATTATATAGATTATGGTATTGATTATAGGGGTTCGTTTTAGAAAATCGGGTAAAGTGTATTACTTTGATCCACTTGATCTTGATATCAAGAAAAACGATCATGTTATTGTAGAAACCGCAAGAGGTGTAGAATACGGAACTGTTGTACTAGCGCCAAAAGAAGTCGAGAAAGAAAAGATCGTACAGCCATTAAAACCGGTTATGCGTATCGCCACACCACAAGATGATGCAACAAGTATCGAAAATGAAAAGAAAGAAAAAGAAGCTTATAACATCTGCTTAGAAAAGATTACAAAACACAATCTTGAAATGAAACTGATTGATTCAGAATATACATTTGACCGTAATAAACTGTTGTTCTACTTTACAGCAGACGGACGAATTGATTTTAGAGAGCTTGTAAAAGATTTAGCAGCTGTTTTTCGTACCCGTATTGAATTACGTCAGATCGGTGTACGTGATGAGACAAAAATGATCGGAGGCATTGCAATCTGTGGAAGACCCCTTTGCTGTCACACTTTCCTGTCTGATTTTGCACCGGTATCGATCAAAATGGCGAAAGAGCAAAATCTGTCATTAAATCCTGCTAAAATCTCAGGAGTTTGTGGTCGTCTTATGTGTTGTCTGAAAAACGAAGAGGAAGCTTACGAATACCTCAATAAAACATTACCGCATGTTGGTACACAGGTCAGTACGATTGACGGATTTGAAGGAGAAGTACAAAGTGTCAGCGTATTAAAACAACGTGTTAAAGTTATCGTTACCATAGATAACGAAGAAAAAGAAGTACGTGAATATGACGTAGATGAATTAAATTTTGACAAAGGAAACCGTCCATCTAATATTCCAATTGCTCCGATTATACCGGATGAAGTGATTGATGAAAAAACAATCAAAGAATTAGAAGATCTGGAACAGAAAGATCTGGAAGATTCTGTTGCAGAAGAGGCAGATAATGCTGTTTCCAAGAATTCACACCGAAACAACCATTCGAAGAAATCATATAGAGATAACCGAAACAAAAGCCATTCTTCTGCAGATTACTTTGCAAAAGATAATTCAGATAAAGAGAATCGAGCTAAAAACCATTCTTCTGCAGATTACTTTGCAAAAGATAATTCAAATAAAGAGAATCGAGCTAAAAACAATTCTTCTGCAGATTATATTGCAAAAGAGAATCCGCATAAAGAGAATAAAAGCAAAGACAATTATAAAAAACGAAATTATAAGAAAAATTATCCAAATGCCGGTCAGAAAAATGCGAAGTATAATAATGCAGAGCATACAGAACCGTTTACAAAAACGAATTCACATAACAATAATACTTTCAAAAACGCAGGCTCTGCAACCAGAGGAAATTATAAGAAATACAACAACAAGAATTCTTATTACTCCCATAAAGGCAATGTAAATAATTCGAAAAAAGAAACGGAGACTAAGTAAAAGATTATGATACAGCAGGACTACTTGCATGACGGAGAAAGACTTGACGATCTACAGCGTAACGGTTACCGGATCATTCAAAATCCGGAAAAGTTTTGTTTCGGCATGGACGCTGTCCTGCTTTCTTCTTTTGCTAAACTCACAAAAGGACAACGTGTACTGGATCTTGGCACAGGAACCGGCATTCTTCCCCTTCTGCTATGTGCAAAAACGCAGGCTGCTTCTTACGAAGCATTGGAAATTCAGGAAGAAAGTGCCGATATGGCACGCAGAAGTATTGCCTATAATCATTTGGAAGATAAGATTCATGTCACAACAGGAGATATCCGTAATGCATCTGAAATCTACGGAAAACAGTCTTTTGATGCTGTTGTAACGAATCCACCTTATATGACAGATACACATGGACTGAAAAATCCGGATATGCCAAAAGCGATTGCTCGTCATGAAGTTTTATGTACTTTAGAAGATGTGATCCGTGAAAGTGCTGCCGTATTAAAACCAAAAAGAAGCTTTTTTATGGTGCATCGGCCTTTCCGCCTTGCCGAGATCATGCAAACAATGAGTAAATACCATTTAGAACCAAAAAGAATGTGTCTTGTTCATCCATATATTGATAAAGAGCCGAATATGGTTCTGATCGAGGGGTTAAAAGATGGCAGATCCCGTATCACGGTAGAACCACCGATCATTGTATACAAAAGCCCTAACGTCTATACAGACCAGTTGCTAAAGTTGTATGGATATCAGTAAAATACACAGACAGATTCGTTATCATTTTAGGAATGATCATAAAAAAATATAACATGTAATCTCGAAATCTTCTGAACAAAAAATTTTGAGATTACATTAACATAGAAACGAGGAAAACAATGGCTGGAACTTTATATTTATGTGCAACTCCGATTGGAAATCTCGAAGATATGACATTTCGCGCAATCCGCACATTAAAGGAAGTTGATCTGATTGCAGCAGAAGATACACGTAATACGATCAGACTTCTGAATCATTTTGAAATCAAAACACCAATGACAAGCTACCATGAATACAACAAAATAGAGAAAGCAGCATATCTGGTTCAAAAGATTCTGGATGGTACTAATGTTGCTGTCGTAACGGATGCCGGCACGCCGGGCATTTCCGATCCCGGTGAAGAACTTGTCCGCCAGGCATTAGAAGCAGGTATTACTGTCACCTCGGTTCCGGGTGCCTGTGCCTGTGTCACAGCTTTGATCCTATCCGGGCTTTCAACCAGACGCTTCGCTTTTGAAGCCTTTCTGCCACACGACAAAAAGGAAAGACGTACGATCTTAGAAAGCCTGACAACAGAAACACGCACGACTGTGATCTATGAAGCACCACATCATTTAAAAGCCACACTTTTAGAATTATATAATGCTCTTGGTGACAGAAAGATTACCTTATGCCGTGAACTGACAAAATTACATGAAACGATACAGCAATTTACCTTAGAAACAGCAATCGATTACTATTCACAAAATGCCCCCAAAGGCGAATATGTACTTGTACTTGAAGGGATATCTCAAAAAGAGCTTGACAGTCAGGCACAGGCTTCCTGGGAAGCAATTTCGCTTCCGGAACATATGGAACGATATCTAGCCCAAAACATGGATAAAAAAACTGCAATGAAAAAAGTCGCTCAGGACCGCGGCATCTCCAAAAGAGATGTATATCAGGCATTGCTGGAGCAAAAAGAGAACTAAGTTATTTGAAAACCTTATCTCAAATAACAGATTTATATTAATGGAATCGATCAGAAAATTTTATATAAAAATATCAAACTCCCGGATAAATTCATTTGAATCTATCCGGATTTTTTTACCGGTAATCACATGGTTTTCCCATATTTCTTTTATGACAGCTTCTTCTTTCTCTTCGATATGACATCTCATTACAAAGCATTGTCTGGATCAACACTTGATAGAAACGATTACTGATCTCAGATTGTCTTTTGCATTTGCTCTTTTTAGCGATCCGGGAAGCCAAAAGCTCCACACTGACTTTATCAGGATAGGCATCATACATTAGACTTCCATCATATTCCATATGATCACAAGCATCTTCGATTGTTCTTTGAAGCTCTTTTACCTCATATGGGCATAAGTACCGGTTATCTTTTGCGATATGTTTCATTTTGATCTCCGTCAATTCTAATGGAAATGTCATTGAAATTCCTTTCTCATATTTTTTATTTTCCATATTGCCATTCCCTGCTTCCTGTCTGATTTCTTAAAATATTTTATGTTTTTTCCCAAAAAAGGTTCTTGCTATACATTGTCTTTTTTTTGAAAACAAACTATACTATAAATTAGATTATTTTTGGAGGCTCTTATGAAACATTTATATAAATTTGTTGCTTTATTTTTCTTGTTTTTCTGTTCGCTTTTTTTCTTCGGACAAAGCATTCCATCCGTGTCGATCACTTCGACAACCGCATCAAGCTTACAGGGTTCTACTTTTCCGATCATGTATCTCCAGGATGGAAACAATACGATCAATACGTTGCATGGCTACAGCAGTGAAATGCCAATCGGAAAGATCCGTGAATCGATCACTCCTTTAGACAACAGTAAAACATTTTCCGTAAAAATACAGCAAAATGAATCAAAGATCAAAAAGATCACTTATGAACTTCGCGATATTGCAAATCAGAAAGTTTTAGAAACAAATTCCTATATGAGTTTTGATTCTGATGGAAAATATCTGACCTCGAAGATTACGCTGAATCAGGCACTTGATACCAGTACGGAATATGATATGCAAATCACTTTAACAACAAATGTCAGCAAGAAAATTCATTTTTATACACGTATCAAATACTACACAAGTGATTTCTTTTTGCAGCAAAAACTGGATTTTGTTTCTTCTTTTCATAATGCAACATTAGATCCACAATCAGGATTTAACATTTCATCCTATCTGGAAGCGACAACCAATGAAGATGCTACTCTTGCTAATGTAGATATTCATTCCAGCAAAAAAATGATCCAGTGGAACAACCTAAAACCAACGATCATTACAACGATCATACCAACAATCAAAGAGGTCAATATCGAAACAGCTGCCATTTATCAGGACTATTTTGTACAGATCGGTTCCGGTGATAATCCCGAAACATATCATGTGAAAGAAAATTACCGTGTCCGTTTCTCAGGTAACCGGATTTATCTTTTAAACTTTAACCGTACAATGGAATCGCTCTTTGATCCTGATCTGATTTCTGTTAAGAAAAGCGAACTAAAGATCGGTGTATCTAACGCAGATGATCTGAATATTACAACTGCCGATAAAGACAAGAAAATGGCTTTTGTACGAAACGGAAGTCTTTGGTATTACGATCTTAGTAAAAAGAAATTAAATTGTGTCTTTAGTTATGCTAAAAATAAAAAAGATTATCTTCGTGATGAATATGATCAGCATGATATTCAGATATTAAACCTGGAAAAAGACGGAACGATGAGCTTTATAGTCTATGGTTATATGAACTGTGGTGATTATGAGGGCAGAGTGGGAATCCTTTTATATGATTACGACGCAAAGACAAACCAGATTACGGAAAGAGTCTATATACCGCTTGAAACAAGCTTCCAGCAGCTTAACCAGGATCTTGGTACATTCAACTATGTCAATACCAAAAACATCTTCTATTTCTCATTAAACGACATTGTTTATGCTTATAATATTTCTTCTAAGCGTTACACGATCCTGACTGAAAATGCAACAAGAGATCATTTTTCCATGTTGGAGGCCGCAAAATGTTTTGTATGGTCCACTACCGACAAAAACGGTTTTGTCAACCAGATCACAATTCTTGATCTGAATACTTCAAAAGAATTGACGATCCAGTCACCGGATAATGAGAGTGTCGTTGTGCTTGGAACGATCGATGCTAATATTGTATATGGATTTGTACGCAATTCCGATATTTATGAAGATTCCACCGGCGACGTTGTAAAACCGGCATACATTCTTAAAATATCCGATTGCAAGGGAAATATCCTGCGTGATTACCAAAGCAAAAACCGCTATGTGGAAAGTGCTTCTGTCGATGGCAATGTTATTCATTTGAAACGAAGTAAGAAAGTAAATGGTCATTTCCGTTCCGCTACATCGGATACGATCATGAACCAGATGGCAGAGGAAAAGACATCGATCGGACTGACAACGCGACTCACGAATAAAATGCTGACAGAAAAGTATATTTCTCTTCCTGCAGGTTATGTAATGGAACGGATGCCTGAGATTTCTTCTACGAAAAATGTAATGGTTACGGATAATACAACACTTCATTTTTCAAACAAAGATATCTCTACATCGATCAAATATTATGTATGCGCTAACGGAACGATCACAAAATCCTATACGAGCGCTGCAAAGGCGATTTCCGAGGCTTATAAGGAAATGGGAACTGTCATTGATAACAAATCACATATTGTATGGGAACGTGGTGGAAAATTTATCAGCAAGAAATTGTCAACGATCAGTTATCCAAGTGATACTTCATCCAGCATAAAAGCTAGTGCACAGATGCTTTTACAGGCTGCACAGGTAACAACAACAACCTCCGATCTTTCCGGCAAATCTATTTTGTCAATGTTGCAAAAGCATTTGGAGTATCCGGTCAGTCTTGCCGGCTGTTCTCTGGATGATGTCCTTTACTTTGTAAGCCGTGAATGCCCTGTGATCGGAATGTTGGATTCTAACCATGCTGTACTGATCACAGCTTATACTTCTTCTACCGTAAGCTGGATGGATCCACAGACAAGAAAATCAAAAACCGTATCAATTCACGTCGCAGAAAATATGTTTAAGAATGCCGGTTATAAGTTTGTAAGTTATATTTCGGATTAAAAGAGCTTTGTAAGATTATCCTTACACTGTAGGTAAAAGAAAAAAAGTCAGGTTTATGTCCCCCTAAATACTTCTGAATAAAAGTATTTAGGGGGCTTATTGATATGTCAAAATGCTCAAATTTTAAAAGCCATTTTCATGATTATGCCAAACGTAAACTCTCTTTTCTGTACTCTTTTGGCAAAATGCTGTTTTTTCATGCTCATTTTCTACCAATTTTGCCATAGTAATTCTTTATTATTTTTTGTACACTATTCTCACCTTAAACAGAAACAAATTGAAAGGAGATTTATGCAAAAATTATATTCATATCTATTACTGTTGTCTGGTGCGTTTCTTTTTATCGTCTTTCTCTTGATAGTCTATTTATCTTTTTTCACTGAATCTTTTTCCGGATATTCTTCCCATTCTATCTATAAAGCCAGTGCACATACCATAGCTATCTCTCAAAGGCACAATACCTTTTCTACAGCTTATGATCTGCCCATAAATATAAGCAGAAAAACAACACTTTCCACAAATGAAAAAGAATATTATTATATTGCTCCGGCTAAAAAACAAGCTATTGGTATTTCTATTCAGGCTTCCGGTTCTCTCTCACTAAAACTCTATTCGCAGACAGGACAATCCCTTAATTTCTCCGTAAAAAAAGAAAAACACAACTATACTTTGCTGCCCAAAGAAACCTTTGATTCTGTGGATGGCTGTTTTTTGCAAATCGCAAATTATCAGGAAAAAAAAATATCGCTCTGCATAAAAGTTTTTTCAAAAAGTAAAAATAAAAAACCGAATAAAAGTGATTCAAATCAACTAAAGAATAATAAAAATATTTCTTCTAAAAATGATTTGAATTCACAGAAAAAAAAGAAGAACACGTTTTCTGTAACTGCTTCCAATCGTTCGAAACCAGATAATCAGAATATCTCTAACAACAATTTCAATAGTTCAAAATCAAAAAACTCTTTTTCTTCTAAAAAGCCTTCCGATAAAACTAAAATCAAAAAAAATTCTTCTTCCGGAAAATTATCCACATTTACCCATGAAAATGTCAATCTAAATCCACATTTTTTGATTTTACGTGTAAATAATGTTTACAAACCTGATTTTGATCTTACAAAAAATGGAACGAACATATCATCCATTTCTTTCTATGTAACAGAACCTTCTGTTGCTCTTTATAAAAACGGAAAAATCTACGCGAGATCAACCGGCATTTCTATTTTGTATTGCAAAGATACTAAAAAGAACCATACAGCATGCATGATAGTGCGCGTTATCTAAGAAAGGAGACCTATTGTGGCAAAAACTTTAACAACCCAATCGTTGGATCTGTCTGCTTTTTCTTCCAAACTGGCAGAACAATATACAGTTGAACACATCATTTCCACCCAGTCATCAGAATTAGTCTTACAAATCCGTTCTAAATCGGATGCAGAAGATTATGTCCTGCAAATATATTCTTTTTCCTATCCATTATTAAGACAAGCAAAGAAAATGCAATCTAATCATCCGGATATGCTATTATTACACGAAAATGGTCTGTTAATACTTTTGTCTCCTTCCTTTATAGAATTGCTGCCTAAAGAACAGCCAAAAAGAAATGCCTTTTTGCATTCAAAATATCTTCCCTATGTAGCATTCCTTTTTTGCAGTTGTCTTTTTCTATATTCTATACATGATGCCTTGCGCAAAAAAAATGCAAATACTGCAATCGCAAAACATTCGATCATTTCTGCTTTTTCCGGCAGCCAAAACAAAAAAAAGACAGCTACCGGTAGTGCCTTATCAAATCAGACCAATGTTTCCCTGGCCAGTTCTCCCTCTTCAATAATAGTTTCTCCGCCTGACAATTCTCCTGCTGCTGGTTTCCCTGCTACCGTTCCAAGCAATTTTTTGGATTTACAAAAACAAGGACTAACGAATGTTTCATTAAAAAGAAAACTAAAGCAGAATCAAGATATTACAATCCTTGCAGCTTCGTATAATCAAATAACATCATGCAAAGAAATAGCACCTCTTTCCCATGTAAAGGAACTTTATTTGAACACAAATAAAATCACATCCATACAATCGCTTTCTGCTTGTCAGAATTTGTCCATTTTGGTATTGTCAGATAACAAATTACAGGATATTGATGCATTGCAAGCATTGTCTGATCTGACAATACTTGATCTTTCCGATAATCCAAAAATAACGAAAATACATTGTCTTTCTTCTCTGACAAAACTTCAATTTTTACTTTTGCAAAACACAGGATGCAACAGGAAAGAGATTTCTTATTTACAGAAAAAATTGCCACTGTGTACTATCTTTTATTAGTAATCTTATGATTTGTACTTTGAACTCACAAAAACGCTCTTGCAGATCCTTACTTTCTGCTATGCAGAATAATTCGTTCGTTAATTTGCAACACAGAAGAGCTTGCTTGCTTGTGCAGAATTCATGAACGTCAAAATCGTCAGGCACGAAATGTGACAAACGTGTAACGCTTGAATTTTGGAGTTATTATTTCACGATAATATGATCAGAATAAATTCAAAGATTACATATATACTGATTCTTTTATTTACTATAATTTTTTAGAAAGAAGGCTTTATATGAAAAAAACAATGTTTATGATTTTACCTATTACCCTTTTTATATTCTTTTTCACTACACAATTATTCTTTAGCCCTGCGACAAAAGCTTGTGCAGCAGCTAAAACAACCAATCACTCTGCTAAGCATTCTTTATATTCCTCTTCTCTTTTCTCTTATAACCAAACGATCAATCCATGGAATCATACGATCACATTAAAAAGCAAACGTATTATGCGAAAAAAAGAAGTCATCCATTCAACGCTGACTTTATCAAAAAAAGGGAAGAAAAAACAAATTTATCGGGCAAAGTTTGCATCTTTATCTTCTAATGGCAAAAAGATTACCTATACGATCACAAAAAAAGATCAGAAGAAATTATGCCCTTCCAATCGTTCCAAAAACGGAAAATATATTGTCAAAAGTTCTCTTTTTTCAAAGAGAAACATTCTGTCTTATCACGAACGCATTCCATCTAATACAATAGCCGGATTTATTGTCAGCGATATTGGAAAACCGTTAGCAAAAGCCACTGTTATCTTGAAAGGAAAAAATAAAAAGATAACAGTCCGGACAGATTCACACGGATATTATAAGATTACAGCAGATATAACAACTTCAAAACCACATACTATCTCTGTCTCCAAAAGCGGATATCTTTCGCAAAGCAGAAAACTTAAAAACAAACTTTCTAAAGGTATATTATGCGAAAATTTTACTTTATCAAAAAAGAGAGCATCCTGTCAGGCAAACAATCATTCTATTGAATTTGAAATCAAAAACAAACAGGATCAGTCTCTTTCCAATACCGCTGTCTATATTGTGCAAAAAGGAACTTCTACTATTCTTTTCTCAGGAAAAACAGATTCTTTAGGACAATTGCTTTTTAGTAATACAGATACATTTTGTAACGACGAGTATTCTGTCATAGAACGTTCTGATCCGTCAAACACAACTAGAGTATCAGTACAAAAAAAATATCAACCCAAAAGCAAGAATCATTTTTTGATTACAAAAGATCTTCTTAATCATGATAAAGAATACACAATTTTTGTACAGGATTTATCTTCCTCTGTTCAAACCCCTTGTTCCCAGACAATGCAATTTTCTTTTCGTTTTTCTGACTTTATGACAGATCATCTATACTTTTCACTCCTTCTGTCTGACTGCCAGACTTTGTCATTACAGCATATTACATTACAAACAAAAGATATCACATTATTGCCAACAGATTTTGTTTCCTGTTCTATTTATACATCTTTAAAGCATACTCCGTTTTATACAAATGAATGGCATGTATCTGACATATCTGAAAATCTTCTATCCGGTCTTGATATAAAGAAACTATGTTTGCCGGATGGTACTTATTTCATTCAGTTTACATTATATAACCAGACACACACAGCAAAAGCATTATCTTCTGTTCTGCCTATATCTGTTTTGCGTGGTAAAGCATATGCTGATACGATTATTTTGCAAAAAGCACAAAAAGCACTTAGTCTGAATTTTGCAGAATATACTTCTACTTCATTACAAGCTTCTTTTGATCTGTATCAAAAAAAGAATCACAACTATTTTTACCAGACTACGCTTCATTCCATGCCCTTTTTTCTGGCTGCATCAGGCTTTCAGCATACAGAACTTTGGTTAGCTCCCCTTTATCAAAACGAAGAATATCTTCTGCTTCCAAAAAAGAATTCTGCATTTGCATCTTCTTATTATATTTTTCATACAACATTAGAAAATACAACTCCTTTCGACTATCAGAATCCTCTAACAAAATACATGCTAAAAATATACTGTCAAAATAGCAATACTTCTTCGTTCCGGGAAAAAGTTCCAAATGATTTTTATGAACAATCTCTTTACCTGCTTGAGAATGATTCTTTTGTATTATCTCAAAAAGAAATCACACAGTCACAGATAACATTTCCTTGTATTTCCATTTCATATAAAAGAAATGGTGCATTTGTGTCCATGTCCGTATCAAAATCCTCAAATGCACCACGTACTTTCATTTATAAAAAATCCGGTTTGATCACTGATATCTACCTAAATCATTCATCATTAAAAACAAACCAGCCTAGTTATCAGTAACACTGTCTTTTGTAACTTCTGCTATGATATTTTTCATTGTATCTACCTGCTGATTCCCAAAGAAATAGCCATTTTTCAGGTATTCCACTCCTGCTTTAAGTTTTTCTTTGTCCGATGCACATAATGTTGCAACTGTCTCTCCGGCTTTTACTTTATCACCTGTTTTTTTGTAAAAATAAATTCCGGCTTTTGGATCAATCGCACTATCCTTTGTTTCTCTTCCGGCACCCAGTACAACAGCGGTTTTTCCACATATTTCCGTATCCATTTTGACAACCCAGCCATCCTGTGGTGCAATAAAATCCTGATGATACTTAGCCGGTTCAAACTTGTCCGCATGATAGATATATTCTGAATCTCCACCCTGCGTTTTTACCATTTCGGCAAATTTTTGCAATGCACTTCCGTTTGCGATCACTTCTTTTACTCTTTCATGTGCTTCTTTTTCATTTGCAATTTTTGCAAGCATCAGCATATTAGCAGCAAAAACTTCGCAAATTTCCTGAAAATCTTTGGGGCCTTTCCCCTGTAATGTCTGTATTGCTTCAACAACTTCTATCTCATTTCCCACAGCGATACCCAACGGTACATCCATATTTGTCAGAATTGCTTTCGTTTCTCTTCCGGCACCTTCACCGATCGCAACCATTTTTTGAGCAAGTATGATCGCATCTTTTTTCGACTTCATAAAAGCACCGCTTCCAACCGTAACATCGAGTAAAATCTTATCACTTCCAGCCGCAAGCTTTTTACTCATAATAGAAGTTGCGATCAAGGGAATACTATCCACAGTAGCTGTTACATCACGCAAAGCATAAAGTTTCTTATCTGCCGGTGCGATTTCGCCGGATTGCCCAATAACAGCAAGTCCGGTACGATTGACAATGTCATAAAATTCTTTATCATCAATTGCCGTCCGAAATCCCGGAATGGATTCTAATTTATCTATTGTGCCACCGGTAAATCCAAGACCTCTTCCACTCATTTTTGCAACTTTACCACCACAGGCAGCAACAATCGGTGCGATCACTAATGTTGTTTTATCACCAACACCACCGGTGCTATGCTTATCCACTTTGATCCCCTGTATTTTAGAAAGATCCACCATATCACCCGATTTTGCCATATACTCTGTCATTTTTACAAGTTCATGATCACTTAAACCATGAAAGAAAATTGCCATCAGCCACGCTGCTACCTGATAATCCGGAATCTCTTCTTTTACATAACCTTCGATAACATATTGTATCTCCTGCTCTGTAAGTTCCTGTCCTCTTTTCTTTTTATCTATAATATCATACATTCTCATATGCATTTTCCTCCCTATGTAATCAGATCGTATTGCAAATGATCTAAATTCTTTCATTGAGCTTTCCAAATTTTCTTGATATATCTCATAAAATTTCAAGAAATATTCCCTCTTCCAAAACCATGCGGAAGCAGATCTTTTAATGTATAAATCTGATATTCTTCATTTGATTTTGCTAAAATAATTTGAAATTTTTCCGGATCACAAAATTCCATCATAACCTGTAAGCAGACACCGCAAGGTGGACAAAAATCCTGTATTCCTTTTTTCTCACTACCACCGATGATCGTAATACTGTCAAACTCTTGCACTCCTTCACTAACTGCCTTAAAAAATGCCGTTCTTTCCGCACAATTCGTTGACGAATATCCGGCATTTTCTATATTGCATCCTGTAAAAATCTGCCCGTTTTTTGCAACCAGACAAGCTCCGACTTTAAAATGAGAATATGGTGTGTATGCCTTTTTTCTAGCATTCATTGCGAATTGAATCGTATCTTTTATTGTATTCATACTAACCGCACTCCTTTCCGGTCAAATTCTTTTTATAACAAATAATTTCATACTTTTTATTATTATCAGTATAACACCACTCATATCATGATAAAAGCAATATTAAGTTTTCTGAAAGGAATTATTTAGCCTTTAAACCTTTTCTGAAATGCAAAATCATATTATAATACACATATGAATAAATAATTTTCACAAAAATGTGATATATTGATTATAAGAATGAATATCTTATATTTTTTATATTCATTTCAAAGATGAAAAAAAAAGCCGGATTTGATATAATAAAATGCAATATATTAATTTGAGCCGTTATTTGTCTTGATACAAATAACAGAAATGGAGATAGCTATGAAATTATTAACGGTAACGATTCCGAGTTACAATTCGCAGGAATATATGCGCCATGCGATAGAAAGTGTATTAGTCGGTGGTGAAGATATAGAAATATTAATCGTAGATGATGGTTCATCTGACAACACTTTATCAATCGCACAGGAATATGAACAGAAATTTCCTACGATTGTCCGAGCGATTCACAAAGAAAACGGAGGACATGGATCAGCTGTCAATACCGGTATTCAAAACGCAACCGGATTGTTCTTCAAAGTATTAGACAGTGATGACTGGTTTGACGAAGCCAGCTTAAAAAAAATATTACATTTTATTCATTATATTGTAAATGAATCAATACCGCTTGATATGATCATAAGCAATTACGTTTATGAAAAACCTAGTCTGAACAAACAAAAGACAGTCAATTACCGCAGTGCATTTCCGGTCAATAAATTCTTTGGCTGGGATGATGTAAAACATTTTAAAATAACACAAAATCTGCTTATGCATTCTATTATGTACAAGACAAGTATTTTAAAAGAATCCAAGCTGGAATTACCGGAACATACATTCTATGTTGATAATATTTTTGCTTTTTGTCCTTTACCATATGTAAAAAAGATGTATTATCTGAATGTGGATCTTTACCGCTATTATATTGGACGTGAAGACCAATCGGTCAATGAAAAAGTCATGACCGGTCGTATTGATCAGCAGATTAAAATTACAAAAATAATGATTAATGCATATGACAGTATGGAAATTCCAAACAAAAAATTAAAAAGCTATATGTTGCAATATCTTTCTATTATGATGATTGTAAGTTCTGCGTTATTAATCAATGAGGGTTCTGCCACAAACATTGCTAAAAGAGATGCCCTTTGGGATTATTTAAAAACAACAAATCCTGCTGCATACAAAACAATCAGTTTACAAAAACTTGGACTTCCATTGCAATTTAAAACAAAATTCGGAAAATCAATTGTTGTAAAAGGATACCATCTGTTTAACCGCATTTATGGATTTAATTGATTGTAGATTTATGAACTACTACAAGGAGGAAAAAAATGGGTGAATTACTATATTATGATGAGGAAGAAGAATGGAATCGTGCCTTACTTCTTTATGATGCTGTATTAAAAGAAATTAGCACAAAACTTGAAATCTTAAACAACGAATTTAAACTGGCTCACCAATACAACCCGATCGAGCATATAACATCCCGTATAAAATCCGCTTCAAGCATTGCCCGCAAAATTCGGATCAAGGGCAAAGAATTAACAGTAGAAAATATACTAAAATATATTAATGACGTAGCCGGAGTGCGTATTATCTGCTCTTTTACTTCTGATATTTATCGCATTGCAGACGCCATTGCTAAGCAGGATGATGTTACTGTGTTAAAAGTCAAAGATTATATTGCCAATCCAAAACCAAACGGATATATGAGTTACCACATGATCGTGTCGATTCCTATTTTCTTGTCAAATGATGTAATTGATACAAAAGTGGAAATTCAGATCCGTACAATTGCCATGGATTTTTGGGCAAGTCTTGAGCATAAAATTTATTATAAATTTGAAGGAAAAGCTCCCGATGGAATTCGCGATGAACTTCGAGAATGTGCAAAGATCATTTCATTTTTAGATCAGAAAATGCTATCAATTAATGAAAATGTCAAAAATTATCACGATGATTTTAATGGCGGTTCTGCTATGGCAGCCGCTACATCTGAAGAAGAATCTTCTAATGATAATAAGATTCCGGATACTTTGAAACCATTATTTGGCTCATTGCACAATAACGAGGCAAATTCTTAAGAAATATAGTACACTAACAATATTGTTTATTATGTTATTAGTAATACCTGCATTATATATACTAATGCAACGCAAAAAACTCATATAGTTGTCTTTCAGATTTACCATATGAGTTTTTATATTGCCGTAAATTCTGATAAATATTGCGATTTATTCTGCTCTTACCGCACAAACAGACCTATTACAACAGCTAAATATGCCGTAATCATAATACTGCCTCTAATAGTTGCCGGAATCTTTTTGATTAATTGCATTAAAGTAACAATTACGCACAATATCATTACATCCTGAATATATCTTGCACTCATCCAAAAAGGATGTATGATTGCTGTACATCCAATTCCACCTGTAAGTCCCACTAATCCCTGAATGTATGATTCTTCCAATATCACTTCCTTTTTATTTCCACTTCTCATTGTTAAATAGATATAAGGCAGATTTAGTACCCAGACTCCCAGTAAAGAATTCACCAGATAAAATGATTGGTGCAATTTCCATGTAATATATGAAAATCCACTAAACAAAAGTGCAACTCCTGTATAAATTAAAAGAAATATTATAACAAAAACAATGATGCTTTTTTTTATACTTTGTGTATTCTCAGGCAAATAAGATATTTCATCACTTTCTTTCTGCTCTATGGATTTCTTTGAAAAATAAGCCTGTATGAAAAGATAAAATAACAAAAGAAAAAGTAATACCATTCCATCTGTTCGACTTATCATATTTTCAGTTGAAAACCAGCTTGCTGACGATCTGTTTCCAAACATCAAATAATCTGCTCCAAGAAAAAGAAAAACAATACAGCTAAATGCATAATACATCCCATGATTCCATGTAACTGTATTTTTTTCTTCTCTCTCCAATACAAACTTCACGCCACATACTCCCAATATATGCAAAATAGAACTTCCTATAATTATAGTAAATACAAATTCCGTATTTCCATACAAATTTCCTGCTAAAAGTACACAAAACATAGTCATATAATAAATAATATTTCTATGAAAGAAATCATTTAATTCCATCCATTTTTTCTTTTTTGCCATTTCGATAATGAGGACAGGAATCACAGAAGTGATTACTGTCCCCAGGATTATTTTAATCATTGAACTCATTTACTATCTTTCCTCTGTTAATTTTTTCAAACTGACATTGGCTTTTGCTTCTTCTAGTGCCTGCTGTTCTTCTTCCGACAAAATTACAAATGCTTCACCATTTACAACCTCTTTTGCATATGTATAACAACCTTCTTTTGTGCTATGCATTGAATTCAAAATAAAACCATTGTTATCTTCTGTCAATAAAACTAAAACAAAGCTCAGTTTTCCACCGATTTCCTTAAATGCATCATATTTTACAAGACCGATTTTTTGATAAGCTGTTGTCAACTGACCACTAATTGCTTTAATTTGTTTGTAAATCTGATCAACATTTTCTTCCAAAAAATCAATTGCAGCAAATTTTTCTAAAATAGCTTTTTCCATGTTTTTGCCATTCTCACCATTCATAAAAATCTTATATTTTTTACGCATACTGGCATTCTTTGCCATTGTAACGATCAATAAGATCAACATGATAAGAATTACTCCAGCCATTCCCATTACTACATATCCGATATCAATATTATACTGTTCAAATAATTTCATTCTTGTTTATCCTCTTTTCTGCATATTTTTATTTATGTAATTATGAAAAAACTACTACATCCTGGATTCGCAACACAAGAGAGTTTACTTTCTTGTGCAGAATTCAGGAATGACAAAATCAATAAGCACAAAGTGCGTCAAGCATATAATGCTTGGATTTTGGAATTATTATATCCTGGATTCTACTTCAAACTCACAAATGCGCTCTTGCAGAGCTCTACTTTCTGCTACACAGAAATATTTGTTCGTTAATTCGCAATCATACTATTTTAGTTTTTATCTGCTATTTTTGTTATTAATTCCATAATACGTTCAAATTCATCCGGTGAATAATATTCAATTTCTATCTTGCCTTTTCCTTTTTTCCCATGATTAATATTCACCTTTGTACCCATTATCATTTTTAATTTTTCTTCAAAATTCTGATATATGGTTTTCATTTGCGCATCATTATTTTTTTCATCTTCTTTTTTTTCTGCTTTTGGAAGAATAATTTTCTTCACTAGTTTTTCTGTTTCTCGTACACTTAATTTCTGATCAAAAACCTGAACTGCTGTTTCGTATTGTAAATCATTATTTTCAATTGCAAGCAATGCTCTTGCATGTCCACTTTTCAATTTATCTTCTACCAGCATGGTCCGGACTCTTTCATCAAGCTTTAACAACCGTAATGCATTTGTAATTGCAACTCTGCTTTTAGAGACTTTTTCGGCAATTTCATCCTGTTTTAAGTGAAATTCTTTAATTAGACTATCATATGCTTCTGCTTCTTCGATTGGATTCAAATCTTCTCGTTGAATATTCTCGATTAATGCAATTTCCATAACTTCCTGTTTCGTGTAATCTTTGATTACAACAGGAACTTCCTTCAGATTTGCTATTTTGGCAGCACGCCATCTTCTTTCTCCTGCAATAATCTGATAGAATCCTTTTTTCCCTTTTTGAACGATCAATGGTTCTATCAATCCATGCTGTTTAATAGAATCAGCTAATTCCTGCAAAGAATCCTCGTTAAAATTTTTTCTTGGCTGTGATTGATTTGGTTCAATTTTATTAATCGGTATTGTCTCTAATTCTTTCACTACCTCTTTTACTACTTCTTTAACTACTTTCTTTTTTTCTTCTCCTTTTTTTGTCCCTTGTGCTTTTGGAATCAAAACATCAATTCCACTTCCTAATCCTCTTTTTTGTGGCATTATTCTTTTCCCCTTTCCAATACTTCTTCAGCCAAATTACGATATCCCTCTGCTCCGGCAGATTTACTGTCATATAAATTAATTGGCATACCATAACTTGGAGCTTCCGCCAATCGAATATTTCTTGGAATAATTGTCTTATAGATATTTTGCTGTAGGTTTTCCTTTACATTTTCTACCACTTGTAATGATAAACATGTTCTGGCATCATACATAGTAAAGACAACACCCTCTATCTCTAACTTGCTGTTCAATCGTTCTTTAACTAATTCAATTGTATATAACAATTCACTAAGCCCCTCCAATGCATAATATTCGCACTGAATTGGTACTAATACAGTATCCGCTGTTGTCATCGCATTCACCGTTAATATATTTAATGATGGAGGACAATCAATAATTATAAAATCAAATTGATCTTTTACTTGATCTACCTTTTCCTTTAAAACATACTCTCTTTCATTTTTACCGATTAATTCAATTTCTGCTCCTGCTAATCCTCGTTCAGATGGAACAACATATAAATTATCGCATACAGACCGTTCCATCGCATCTGTAATTGAAATATCATCTAAAAGCACTTCATAACTGGAATGTTCTACGGATGCTTTTTCAACTCCCAATCCACTGGTTGCATTGCCCTGCGGGTCCATATCTATCACTAAAACTTTTTGTTGTTTTTCTGCCAAACAAGCAGAAAGATTAATAGCTGTTGTTGTTTTACCAACTCCACCTTTTTGATTTGATATTGCTATTACCCTGCCCATTTTTTCATCCTTTCCAAATATAATTTTATCAATAGTCTATGTATTATTATAATATATAATCGTATAAAATTTCTATAGAATATTGCATATAAAATAATTTTTTATTTGTTCAATTTTTTTGAAATCAACATTTTCCGTTAAAATATGTTTAACTGAATAGAGTGGAAACAAAGAAATATATATTTTATCTGTCTGCCAATATTTTTTTACATTTTATAGAAATATATACCGTGATATGTATATATGTTACTTTTTTGTTAGATATAGCAATTAATGTTTCACGTGAAACATTTTTAACAATGTCCAGTTAAAAATACTCTAATTACACATATTTTATTGCTAATAAAAAATATAGATATGTAATTAACCACTATACTCTTTATAACAAAATGTTATTATGTTTTTTAAATAAAACATTTTAAATATATTACCCTTTTATTTATTTTCAGTTATCATCCTATGCCTCTTTTGCAAAAAGTCCCATTTCAAATGAATTGTTTCATTTCATATAATCATTTTTTATTTATACGATAGCACTAATCAGTTAGTCGTTGCTCCGTTCCATATAATCATTTTTTATTTATACGATAGCACTAATCAGCTGGTTGTTGCTCCGTTTCCCGTTTCATATAATCATTTTCTATTTATACGATAACACCTGATCAGCTAGTTGTTGGATATTCTTGCTTCAGAAAACCATAATTATGGAAATGTGGAAACCGGTGTTTTGGAACACGGAAACCGTCTTGATTGGCTTAATGGATATTTATCGGGTACAACTCATTTATCAAGCCCGGAGCCGCTTTGCGGTACGAAGCAGGCTTTACGATTGAGTTAAAACTAATAAACTTGTATTGATCCAATCACATACTTTTCTTGATTTCCTTATGCCGGACAGCAGGGACATGGTAGCCGGAATATTCAGTTGTTGCTTCGTTTCATATAATCATTTTTTATTTATACGATAACACTAATCAGTTAGTTGTTGCTTTGTTTCATATATTATTTTTTATACGATAACACTAATCAGCTAGTTGTTGCTTTGTTTCATATAATTATTTTGTATTTATACAATAGCACTAATTAGCTGTTTTTGCTCCGTTCCATATAATCATTTTTTATTTAAGCGATAACACTAATCTGCTGGTTGTTGCTCCATTCCATATAATCATCTTTTATTTATACGATAACACCTGACAGCTAGTCGTTGTTTCGTTTCATATAATCATTTTTTTCGATAACACCTAATCAGATAGTTGTTATTTTATCTTGTATAAAATCAATCAACTATTCTTTTTATATCAGGAGTTCTTTAATTTGTTTTCAATATAATCATTTATTTTTTTATTTCATATTCATATCTACCAATTTATTATATAATTCTATTTATATTCAATTATTCTCTATATTTTATGTTATTACCTATAAGATATTAGCATAATGTTTCACGTGAAACATTATATAAGGATAATCAACTGATAATTATATTTATATAATAGATGTTTTTGCTCCTTTTTGTGTTTTTTCATGCATACTTTTTAATACCAATGATATAAAAAAACTACTCTTCATTAATTATTTACGTCTTTTTATTTATTATATTTTCCGTCACTATATAATTTGAACTGGTATAATGTTTCACGTGAAACATTATACCATTCCAATCAATTTGTATATATTATTTTTTCTGAATATAATATAAATATTTTTACCAGTATTTTTAGTTTTTTACATATTTTCTGGTAATAATAAAAACAACTTTTTAATAATAATGTGTATCTTATATTTCATTATATTTTTCATTTCTATATGAGTATACACTAATATTATGTTTCACGTGAAACATTATTAAGCAATATAAATCAAAACAATCATATCTATTATTGTTCTCTATAGTAAACTCAAAACATTTTTTTATATTTTAAATTTTGTCTTTTAAAATCACAGTGATACTTATTTTTCAAAGTTCTTAAAAACATCTAACTGTTGTTTTATCAAAGATATCTTTTGCTTAATCTTTTCTATTTCTTCGACTGCCAATTTAATTTGTATCTTATTTTCCATATTAGAGCCATCCGTTATATGTCGATTTAAATAATTAAGATGTGAAATTGCCTTTATCAAATTTTCATTTAAAATACCATTAACTATACATGTCATTTTATACAATGATTCTTCTGACAATTTTTCATTATTATAATTAAATTGAATATCTTCCTGTATCTCAGGTGTGATAATTTCATCTGCAATAAAATATTCTGTATTTTCATCATTCTCTAATGTCCGAATCAAATCATAAAAGAAAGTATTTTGCATTTGTATCTTCAATAAACTAGTTTGCAACTTCTTTTTATTATCATAACATTTTTGATACAAATTTTCTGATTTATAATTTATTTGAATTTCAGCTAAGGATATAAGATTAAATTTATTTTTCAAACAATCAAATGAAGACTGGTATTTATGTTTAATATTTTTCAAGCAATTTTGTTTTTTCTGATCTGACGTATTACTTTTTAAAACTAACAAAATATCATTATAATACATTATTATAAAATGAAGCTTTTGTATTATATTATCATTTTCCGATATGTATTTTTTCAACTTTTCTATTAATATATATTGCTGCATTACCAGGTCATCTCCTCGTATCTATTATTAATTTTTTTGGCATGAATAATTTCATCTTTCTCTATATCAACATTTTACTGTATTGATATTTCGATCAAAACATCTATATTTTTTTAAGCATACAATCTAACTTTTATTTCATAAAGCCTACATACTATTTTCTTCTTTGTTTTATCAAACATGCACCCACTGTTTTTATTTGATAAAGCCGCAACCTACTTTCTTTACTATTTCATTCAAAATTCATTTTAATTTTCTTCTATTCCATCAAACCATACAATCCATTTTTATCTATATTTTATTATGCATATAATCATTTTTTTATAAAACATGCTATCTATTTTCTTTATTTTATTTGACAAACATTCTAATCTTTCATATAAAAAAGATGTTAAAAGAACATAATACAAATCATGCTCTTATTAACACCTTTGTTAGTCAATTTATTATATTTTACGCTGATAGAAACCGTACTTCTTGGCTTTGTTATCTGCTTAACAAAACATTATTTGATTGATCCATACATCTTAAAAAGCCAATACCAATTTATCAAACTCATTTTACGTTTCGTCTTCTTGCCTACGGACAAGAAGCATTCCTCGCCTTCAGCTCAGTCAATATTATTTTTCTGTTATCTGCTTTGCTTTTTTATTTTGTTATCTTTTGAAACTTATTATACTTATGCACTACCTCTCCATTATAACGGATTCCTTTTTGGTTTTCCAGCCTGTCTTGGATACTTTTTCTTCAAAGGACCATTTTTAGAAAAAGCCGCTAACACCCTATAATAATCCGTTTCCGGTAAAGTATATGAATATTCCTGATATAAAGAACAGTTCAATTCCTGCATTGCATGCTTTGCTTGTCCTAACTCCTGTTGCAATGTTTCACTTTTATAAGAAACAAAATAGCCATTCTGCTTTACAAATGGAATACAAAGTTCCAATAAGACAGGCAATGATGCTACTGCTCTTGATACACAATAATCAAACTGTTCACGATACATCGTATCTTGTCCAAGGTCTTCTGCCCTGCCATGAACAGTAGTAACATTTTTCAAATCACACTTTTCTGTAACCTGGTCAATAAAATGTAATCTCTTTTTTAATGAATCAGCTAATACAAATTCTGTATCCGGGTTTAATATAGCCAAAGGAATTCCCGGAAAGCCTGCACCTGTTCCTACATCAATTACCTTTTTACCTTTCAGATCAAAATAAGAAACAATCGATATACTATCAACAAAATGTTTTAATACAACATCTTTCATTTCTGTAATTGCTGTCAAATTCAAAGATTTATTTGTCTCCAAAAGAAAATCAAAATATATTTGAAATTTTTCTAACATTTCATCTGTAAGTTCAATTGACAATGCACTTGCTGATTTTTTCAAAAATTCTTTCATATAACCCTCTTTTCCATTTATTACATATATCTAATTGTATTTTCTAAAAAGTAAACTTTCCCATTTCAATAAAACCCACTACAAGTAGAATAATATCTTTATTTCTAACTTACAAACATTCTGTTGCAGAGTATCTTTCCTGCCTAAGCAAAATTTAGTTCATTACATTTTCCTATAAAACAATTGCTTACTTTGCTATTTATACTATACTTTTTCTCGCTTTTCCGTTTTTTAGTCTACCTCGCGAATTTGCATTTTTATTTCTGTTGCCATGTCATTACATATTCTTTTTCTCCGGTAGCCTCATCCAAGCCACTATGCTGAATTTCAAATTCTTCTCTCTTATAAAAGGATATTGCCTGTGCGTTCTTTTGGTATACGTTCAAGAGTAACTTATTCCTTTTATCCTTTGCATAATTCAGCAGAATTTTACCTATACCCTGCGATTGCATTTCACCAGAAACAAAAATACCCTCAACATATTCATCATTTAAGCCTATAAAGCCCTGTATTTCTGTATCATACTCATACACATAAACCTCTGATCGTGACAGTGCTTCTTTTACTGATTTGAAGTTGCTTTTCCAGTATTGGGAGGGGATAAAATTATGTGCCTTTATATTTGTATTCAACCATATATCCACAACTTTGTTTATATCATCTCTTTGAAATTTTCTAATCATAACGATGACTCTCCAAAATTGCGATTTTTCACAAACTGATGCAGTTATTCTGTGATTTCTGTACTTTCGTCAGCTTTTAACATTTTTTTATCTGCATACATCCGCAAATCGGCTTCATGGCATACTTCCTCAAAGGAAAACTCTTTGCTCTGTACGGTATAGCTACCCATTGCCAGACTTAACGGAATCTTTTCTTTGCTTTTTCGTTTCAGACTTTCCCGGATATTTGCCATCAGCTCGGAGGCTTTTTCTTCTGTGATCCCATTACACAGAATCATGAATTCGTCTCCACCCATTCGGATAACCGGAGAATCTTCCGGCATTTCTTCCTTCAAGGTTTCTGCTACGATTTTAAGCAGAATATCACCATATTCATGACCGTACTGGTCATTTACTTTCTTCAGATAATTACAGTCGGACATAATCACTGTAAACGGAAAAATCAGCTTCTTTTTCTTTTCCTCTACTCTGTATTTCAGATAGTTACGATTATACACACCTGTCAGGCCATCTATGATGGAAAGCTCTTCCACCTTCTTCTCCAAACGAACACGTTCCGTAACATTGTCAACAATTCCTACGATTCCGATGATATTACCATTTTCATCCCGTACTGCACTCTTTTTTATCTCAAAATACAGTGACTCTCCATCTTCCATCGGAAATTCACTGATATACTGGCTGTCTTCCCCCGTAGCCAATATTTTTTTATCATCCTCATAATACATTTTTCCCATTTTTGGAAACTTCTGAACCTCTAGATCTGTTTTTCCTACGATACTTCCATTTTTCCCAATAGAAATCAGGTTACAGATCTCTGAAGCAAAACAATATCTACATTCCGTATCCTTAAAAAATATATTAACAGGCGCACTATGCATAAAACGTTTCATCATTTCACTATCCAAAAATTCCATTATTTTCACCTCGCTGTAAAATTCCGATTGAGATTTCACCTGTTTTAGGGAATTTAATAACTGTTATATTTTGTTATTAAATTCTCTGCAAACCCTTGAAAACACT